>Ga0156229_1172_pt2 | contig 16375 bp, 19 predicted proteins | sample RifCSPlowO2_12_FD_116156 | JGI IMG/M metagenome (GOLD analysis project Ga0156229, IMG submission 116156) | Betaproteobacteria bacterium RIFCSPLOWO2_12_FULL_66_14 | reverse complement strand
CACCACAGCGAGCAAACCTCGCTGCAAGATGGCTCGAAAAGCCCGCAGGAAAGCCCGAACCCCGCCAAGGAATCCAAACCGCACGTGCATACACATGCGGACGGAAGATCCCATGTTCATCAGTAACGGCTTCGACGCGATTATCTTCGCGTTCTTAATACATTGTGGGCGGAAGCCGCCCGTCGCTAAAGGGAAGACCGCTGGACCGATGCATTCTGCGAAGGCGTGAGCGACAGACAGGCTCTTACGGTGGCTGAGACGGCGAGGGCGGCGAAGCGCTTCATCGCGGCTGACCTCCAGATTGCCGTTCGCGTTCTTTGCAACCTACGGCGCGTATCCACGCCGTCATGCGCTAGTGAGCTCGAGGCGCCTTTCGATTCGGTCGAGCCGGCGCTCCATGTTGTCCATGCGACCGTTGATGATCGCCAGATCGGTGTGGATATGCGCGATGTCGCTGCGCAGGTTTGCGATCCGAGTTTCGACGGAGGATAAGCGCAGCTTCAGACCGCCTACGTCTTCCTGGGTCTGGTCCACGCACGCACGAATCTCGCACAGATGCTCAAGAATCAGATTTTCCGTCCTCCGTCATCGTCGCTCTCCACGAAGTAAATATCCCCCGGCAGAGCCGGGGGCCTTAGTTGGTGAGCCGCTCAAAGCGGCTAAGGGGCCGCTGACGCGGCCCATCAATTCGGGAGTCATCCACGGTCTTGCCCTTGATCAACATTTTCCGAACGCCACCGACTAACCGGTGCACATGAAGAACTCTGTGGAAGCGCTTTGCGTTGATCACCATTCGCATCCGACGCTGCCGTTTCGGCTTTTCTGTTTCTGTCCATCCGCCAACTGCTACTTTCGGCTGGGATTATTGCGAGGGTGCCGTCGCATATTCCCGCATACGTCAAACTGTTGCTGCCTCCCCGGCAGAGCCGGGGGGCCTCCCTTGGTAGGCTAGGCTCGCCGCCAGGTCGTTCCCTGAGGACCATCCTCCAGAACAATGCCTTTTTCGAGCAGCTCGGCGCGGATGCGATCGGCGCGGGCGAAATTCTTCGCCTTGCGTGCCTCTTTGCGCTCGACGATGAGTTGCTCGATCTCGGCTTCCGTGAGCCCTGCGCCCGCCTCCGGGGCCGCCTTGAGAAACGCTTCGCTCTCGCGGCCCAGAAGCCCGAGCACGCCGCCCAGAGCACGCAGCTGGCGCGCGAGCGCCGGGGAGCCGGACTTGTTCGCTTCGCTGGCGAGCTCGAACAGGACCGCCACGGCGTCCGGGGTATTGAAGTCGTCGTCCATCGCTTCGCGAAAACGCGCGCCGTGCGGCTCCGAAAAGTCGGGCGTCTCGTTCCTCGCGGGAACGCCTTTGAGCGCGGTATAGAGGCGCGTCAGCGCCTGGCGCGCCTCCTCCAGAGTCTGATCGGAATAATTGAGCGGGCTGCGGTAGTGCGCGCGGACGATGAAGAACCGCACCACTTCCGGGTCGTAGCGCTTGAGCACTTCGCGCACCGTGAAGAAATTGCCGAGCGATTTCGACATCTTTTCGTCGTCGACGCGCACGAACCCGTTGTGCATCCAGTAATTGACGAAGCGCGCCTCGCCGCTTGAACCCGGCGGCGCCATCGCCCCTTCGGACTGCGCGATCTCGTTCTCGTGATGCGGGAACTGCAGGTCCTGGCCGCCGCCATGGATGTCGAAGCGCTCGCCCAGCAGCCGCATGGACATGGCCGAGCATTCGATGTGCCAGCCGGGCCGCCCCGAGCCCCAGGCGGATTGCCAGAACGGCTCGCCCTCCTTGGCGCGCTTCCACAGCACGAAATCGAGCGGGTCCTGCTTGGCCGCATCGACTTCGACGCGCTCTCCGGCGCGCAGGTCTTCGAGCGATTTGCCGGACAGTTTTCCGTAGCCCGGAAACTTGCGCACCGAGAAATTGACGTCTCCGTCCGGCACCTGATAGGCGAGCCCCTTCGCCCGGAGGCGCTCGATCAGCGCCTGCATGTCTTCGATGTATTGCGTGGCCCGCGGCTCGAAATCGGGCTTCTCCACCCCGAGCGCCGCGGCGTCTTCGTTCATGTAGCCGATGAAGCGCTTGGTGAGCCGCTCGACGGGCTCGCCGTTCTCCGCGGCGCGCCGTATGATCTTGTCGTCGATGTCGGTGATGTTCCGGACGTAAGTGAGCTGGTAGCCGCTCGCGCGAAGCCAGCGCTGCACGACGTCGAACACGATCATGACCCGCGCATGCCCGAGGTGGCAGTAGTCGTAGACTGTCATGCCGCACACGTACATGCCCACGCGCGGCGGGGCAAGCGGCTGGAAAATTTCCTTGGCGCGGGTCAGCGAGTTGTAGATCTTGAGCATGCCCGCGAGGAGACGTCGAAAAACGCCGGAGCAAAGCGGGAAAATGCCGCAGGAATCCCGCCAAAACTATTGATTATTGTGGATTTTGCAGGCTTATTGCTAAAATGCCGCGTCGCCCGGAAAACCGCTAGGATCATAGCACAATGCCACGCTTCTGGACCGCTCTGGCGGTGTTCGCGATCACCGCGGCGAGCGCGTTGTCTCCGGTACAGGCCGACGAACTGCAGGACATCAGCAAGCTGCTCAGAGGCGGGCAGCACACCCAGGCGCTCGAGCGCGTCAACAGGTACCTCGCCGGCCGGCCCAAGGATGCGCAGGGCCGGTTTCTGAAGGGTTTGATCCTCGCGGAGCAGAACAAGACCGGCGAGGCGATCGATGTGTTCACGAAGCTCTCGCAGGATTATCCGGAGCTGCCCGAGCCGTACAACAACGTGGCGGTGCTGTATGCCGCCCAGGGACAGTACGAAAAAGCGAGACAGGCCCTGGAGATGTCGATCCGCACGCATCCGGCCTATGCGACGGCTTATGAAAACCTGGGCGATGTCTACACCAAGCTGGCCAGCCAGGCCTACGACAAGGCGCTGCAACTGGATTCGTCGAATGCCAATGCGCAGAGCAAGCTGGCGCTCATGAGAGAGATCACTTCAGGCAGCCAGCGCAGCGGCGCCAAACCGGCTCCGGTGGCCCGCGCGCCCGAGCCGCCCGCGCGGCCGGCGGAGCCGCAGAAACCGGCGCCCACGGTGATAGCGCAGGCTCCTGCAAAGGCAGCGCGTCCCGAAGCCAAGGCGCCCCCCGAAGCGCGCGCGGCTGCGCCGGCAACCGAGGAGGTCTTGAAATCGGTGCGTGCCTGGGCCCAGGCCTGGTCTTCGAAGAACGTCAACGCCTATCTCGGCTTCTATGCCAAGGACTTCAAGACGCCGAATGGCCAGCCGCGCGCCTCCTGGGAGAGCTCGCGCCGCCAGCGGATCCTCGCGCCCAAGCAGATCGACGTGTCGGTGGAAGCACCGAAGGTCAACATGACCGGCGACAATACCGCCACGGTGGTCTTCCGCCAGAACTATCGTTCGGATTCGATCAAGGCGCGCAGCATGAAGACGCTCTTGCTGGTGAAAGTCGACGGAAAATGGCTGATACGGCAGGAGCGCATCGGCAGCTGATGCGTAAAGAATTCCTCGCACTGGACTACCGCTCGAACAATCTTTCGAATGTCACCAGGAAGCGCCAGTACTGGCAGCGCGAAGGCCAGCGCCGGCGCATCGTGTACGAGGCGTCGGCCTGAACCGCCGACAGCTTTTGCCGTTGGAGCCTTGAGCCATGAAATCAGCGTTTGCACTGCTTGCCGCGCTCGCCCTCGCGGGCAGCGCCTATGCGCAGAATCCCAGGGTGGAGCTGAAAACGACGCGCGGAGCGATCGTCGTCGAGCTCTACCAGGACAAGGCGCCCAAGAGCGTTGCCAACTTCCTGCAGTACGTTAAGGAAGGCTTCTACAACGGCACGGTATTCCACCGCGTCATCGACGGCTTCATGATCCAGGGAGGCGGCTTTGACCGCAACATGAAGCAGAAATCCATCACGCGGCAGCCCGTGGAGAACGAGGCGACGAACAGGCTGGCGAATGAAACCGGGACGCTCGCCATGGCGCGCACGCCGAATCCCCATTCGGCGACTGCGCAGTTCTTCATCAACCTGAAGAACAACGAGTTCCTGAATCATCGCGACCCGAGCCCGCAGGGCTATGGGTACGCGGTGTTCGGGCGCGTGGTCCGCGGCATGGAGGTCGTGAACTCCATTGCGAAGGTGCGCACGGGCCCGGCCGGGCCGCACAACGACGTGCCCATGGAACCCATGGTCATCCAGTCTGCCGCCATAATTGCCGCCAAGTGAGGCAATTCCGGGCTGCCCGCCGGGTGGCCCCGACTTCGTGAAAGGAGATCGATCGTGACCAACCATGTCTACAAGCAGCTGGAGCTCGTGGGTACATCGTCCGTCAGCATCGAAGATGCGGTGACAAACGCTCTGGCCAAGGCATCGAAAAGCGTGCGCAACATCCACTGGTTCGAGATCATGGAGACGCGCGGCACCGTGGAGAACGCCAAGGTGGCGTACTGGCAGGTCGCGATGAAGGTCGGCTTCACCATCGAGGACTGATAGCCAGATGATCAGATTTCATACCAGCATGGGCGAGTTCGACATCGAGCTCGACGAAGCGCGCGCTCCGGAGACGTCCAGGAACTTCCTGGAGTACGTCCGGGGCGAGTTCTATTCGAACACCGTGTTCCACCGGGTGATCGACGGCTTCATGATCCAGGGCGGAGGCTTCGAGCCCGGCATGCGCCAGAAGCCGAGCCAGTCGCCCATCAAGAACGAAGCCGAGAACGGCCTCACCAACCAGCGCTACACGGTGGCCATGGCGCGCACCTCCGACCCGCATTCGGCGACCGCCCAGTTTTTCATCAACGTGGCAGACAACGATTTCCTGAACCATACCTCGACCACGCCGCAAGGCTGGGGCTACTGCGTGTTCGGCCGGGTGGCGGCGGGAGAGGACGTCGTGGACCGCATCAAGGCGGTGAAAACCGGCAAGCGCGGCCCCCATTCGGACGTCCCCATCGAGGATGTGCTCATCGAACGCGCCGAAGTGGTCTGACGCCCGCCCGTGGCGGCGCTTTTCATTTCGGACCTGCATCTGAGCACGGCCCGGCCGGAGGTTGTCGGGCTGTTTCTGAGGTTCCTCGCGGGCCCGGCACGCCGCGCCGAGGCGCTGTACATCCTCGGCGACCTGTTCGAATACTGGGCGGGCGACGACAATCTGGAGGATGCTTTCAATGCGCGCGTCGTTTCGGGGCTGGCTGAAACGGCCGCTGCGGGAACCCAGGTGTACTTCATGCGGGGCAACCGTGATTTTCTTATAGGAGATCGATTCGCCCAGGCGGCGGGCGCCACGCTGATGGACGACCCGTTACAGGTGACGCTGCACGGCACGGCGACGCTACTTACCCATGGCGACCAGCTCTGCACCGACGATGTTTCCTACCAGGCGTTCCGGCGGCAGGTGCGAGAGCCTGCCTGGATCGCCGCCTTTCTCGCCCGGCCGCTCCAAGAGCGCAAGAGGGAAATCGAGCGGCTGCGGTCGCTGAGCGAAGCCGAAAAGCGGCGCAAGAGCGCCGCCATCATGGACGTCAACGCAGGTGCAGTCGAAGCGCTGTTGCGCCGTCACGATTACCCTCGCCTGGTCCACGGCCATACCCACCGCCAGGCGCGGCACGTGCATCGGGTGGACCAGCGCGAATGCGAGCGCTGGGTGCTGCCCGACTGGCACGAGACCGTGGACGCGCTGGCGATCGACGAGCGCGGCGCGCGTTTCGAGCCGGTGGAGTAACGCTACGACGCATGGCGGGGCTTCGCGCCCCGGGTTCCGCCTACCTGCCTTCCAATCCGCGGGCGAGATCGGCCTGGATATCTTTCACCGACTCCAGCCCCAGCGCCACGCGCAGCAGGCCTTCGCCGATGCCGGCGCGCGCACGGGCCTCCGCGGAGATGCGGCCGTGCGTGGTGGTGGCCGGATGAGTGATGGTCGTTTTCGTGTCGCCCAGGTTGGCGGTGATGGAAATCATGCGTGTGGCGTCGATCACCCGCCATGCCGCTTCGCGGCTCCCCTTCACTTCAAAAGACACCACCGCTCCGCCCAGGCGCTGCTGACGGCGGGCGAGCTCGTGCTGCGGGTGGGACGCGAGGCCCGGGTACAACACCCGCTGGACCTGCGGATGGGCCTCCAGCCAGCGCGCCAACGCCCCGGCCGATTCGCACTGGGCGTCCATGCGTATCCTGAGCGTATCCAATCCCTTCAGTATCACCCAGGCGTTGAACGGCGATAGCGTCGGCCCCGCGGTGCGCAAGAACGCGAATACACCGTCGATCAGCTCCTTCGCGCCGAGCACCGCGCCGCCCAGCACCCGCCCCTGCCCGTCGAGATACTTCGTGGCCGAATGAATCACCAGATCGGCCCCGAATTCAAGCGGCCGTTGAAGAGCCGGGGTGCAGAAGCAGTTGTCCACGGCGAGCAAAGCGCCGGCGCGCTTCGCCACGCCGGCCAGCGCGGCAATATCGAAGACCTCCATGATGGGGTTGGAAGGCGTTTCGAGGAACAGCATGCGCGTTTCGGGCCGGACGGCCGCCTGCCACGCGGCCGGGTCGGTGCCGTCCACGAAACCCGTCTGGACGCCGAACTTGCTCAGGATGTTGGTGAACAGCTGCACGGTCGCACCGAACACGCCCGAGGAGCACAGCACGTGATCGCCCGACTTCAGATGCGTCATCGCCGTGGCGAGGATCGCAGACATGCCCGATGCGGTCGCGATGCACGCCTGGGCGCCTTCCAGCGCAGCCAGGCGCTCCTGCAGCATGGTTACGGTGGGATTGGTGAACCGCGAATAGACGTTTCCCGGCTGCTCCCCGGAGAAGCGCGCCGCCGCCTCCGCGGCGCTTTTGAAGACGAAACTGGAGGTGAGGAAAAGCGCTTCGGAATGCTCGCCGAAGTGGCTCCGCGCCGTGCCCGCCCGGACGGCGAGCGTATCGAGGTCGTATTGTTGGTCCATGTCGCTTCCGTAAACGAAAAAGCCCGTCCAGCTTTCGCTAAGACGGGCCTCGGCCACTCTTTAGCGGTATTTGTTTGTCACCGGCTTTCGCCGGAGGCGCCCGCAAGCTGTCGTTCAAATCGGCGCAGGACTGGAACAGTACCGCATTGGTCCGGCCCGGTCAATCGGCCGATTCGCTTCAAGCCGCGTTCAGATCCAGCTGATTGGCATCGTCGGCGTCGTCCTCGCTTTCCTGGCGTCCGGCATCGCGAGCGCTCTCCACTTCGGCCAGGTATTCGCTGGTCACATCGCCGGTGATGTACACGCCGTCGAAGCAGGAGGTTTCGAACAGGCCGAGCGCGGGATTCGCCTCGCGCACCGAGGCGATCAGGTCGTCCAGCTCCTGGTAGATCACCGCGTCGGCACCGATTTCGCTCGCGATCCCGGCCGCGGTGCGGCCGGTGGCGATCAACTCCTTGCGCGTCGGCATGTCGATGCCGTACACGTTGGGATAGCGAACGGCAGGCGCCGCAGAGGCGAAATAGACCTTGTTCGCCCCCGCCTCCCGTGCCATCTGCACGATTTCACGGCTGGTCGTTCCGCGCACGATGGAGTCGTCCACGATCAGCACGTTCTTGCCTTTGAACTCCATCCCCATCACGTTCAGCTTCTGGCGCACCGACTTCTTGCGGATGGTCTGTCCCGGCATGATGAACGTCCGCCCGATGTAACGGTTGCGCACGAACCCCTCGCGATAAGGAAGGGCGAGCGCCTTGGCGATCTCCAGTGCGCTCGGGCGGCTGGTGTCGGGCACCGGGATGACAACGTCGATGTCCATCGGCGCGAGGGTGCGCTCGATCTTGCCCGCCAGATGGCGGCCCATGTTAAGGCGCGTCTCGTACACCGAGGCGCCGTCGATCACCGAATCGGGCCGCGCCAGGTAGACGTATTCGAATATGCACGGCGCCAGCACCGGATCGCGGGCGCACTGCCGGGCGTGGAATTGCCCCTGTTCGTCGATGAAAATGGCCTCCCCCGGTGCCACGTCGCGGACACGTTCGAACCCGAACCCCGCCAGCGCGACGCTCTCCGAGGCGATCAGATACTCCGGCCCCTGCGGCGACTCGCATCGCCCGAACACCAGGGGCCGTATGCCAAACGGGTCGCGGAAAGCGAGCAGGCCGTAGCCGGCGATCATGGCCACCACGGCGTACGCGCCCCGGCAGCGGCGATGCACGTTCGCCACCGCCTTGAATATGGTGTCCGGGTCGAGCCGGCTGCCCTGTGCGGCGAGCTCCAGCTCGTGCGCCAGCACGTTCAACAGCACCTCGGAATCCGAGTTGGTGTTGATGTGACGCAGGTCCTGGCGGAACATCTCCTGCTTCAGCTCGTGCGAATTGGTGAGGTTGCCGTTGTGGCCCAGCACGATGCCGAACGGCGAATTGACGTAAAAGGGCTGGGCCTCATCCACGCTGAACGCCGAGCCGGCGGTCGGGTAGCGGCAATGCGCAACGCCCATGTCCCCGGACAGGGATCGCATGTTGCGCGTGCGGAACACGTCGCGCACCAGGCCGGGCCCCTTGTGCATATGGAACGTCTTGCGGGTCGAGGTGACAATGCCGGCCGCATCCTGCCCCCGATGCTGCAGAAGCAGCAGCCCGTCATAGAGCAGCTGGTTGACCGGGCCGTGGGCCACTACGCCGATGACGCCGCACATATGCCTAACCTGTGGTCCTGTACCTGATGCGCCGCGAAAGCTCTTCGGGAAGGAAGGGCCTCAGCGCGACGGCGGCGGTTTCGAACGGCCCGGACAGCACCGCGCCTCTCCAGAACGGCTCGCGCGGCAAAGGCGTCAGCCCGCCCAGCAGCACCGCTGCAAGCACGATCAGCATTCCGCGTGCCGCGCCAAAAGCCGCTCCGAGCGTGCGGTCCAGCGCCCCCAGCCCGGCCGAGCGCGTCAATAGCGCGAGCAGCAGACCTGCCAAGCCGGACACGATCAGCACGCCAATGAATATGACAATGAAGGCGACCAGCGGTCCGAGCAAGGGGCCGAGGCTCTCGGGCATCATGCGCGCCAGGGTTCCGGAAAACGCGGTCGCAAGCACAAACGCCGCAATCCATCCGCTCAGCATGACGATTTCCCGGACCAGGCCGCGCAGCAGGCCTATCACCAACGAAATCCCCAACACCGTGAGCACCGCGTAATCGAAGCCCGTCATGGCTGCTGGCGCACCACCGCGCCCGCCGGCAGACCCTGAGACTGCAATTTGTCACGCGCCTGGTCGGCCGCTTCCCTGCTGGGGAATGGACCCGCGCGCACCCTCAGCTGTTCGCCCTTCGGGGCTTTCACGGTTTCGGTAAAAGTCTTGAAGCCGGCCGCGGCAGCCCTGGCCTGGAGCTGCTTCACGTTGTCCCGGTTCGTATAGGCGCCCAAGGGCACGAAGAAACGCTCGGTCTGCGGAGCGGTCTTGGCGCGCGGCGTGTCTGAGGCCGGTGTGCGGGAAGCCGTCTTCGCCGTTTTCGCCGGCTCCGGCCGTTCCCCGCGAGCGTTCAGGCCGCGCGGCTGAAACCGCCCGGCGTCCTGACTCGGGATCTGGATGACCAGGTCCTGACCGACCGAACGCGGTTCCTGGTCGAAGATGATCGGCAGAACGATGACGGCAAACAGCACCAGCGCGATCGCACCGAGCAGTCTACGACGCGCGCGGCGCTGCAGAAGTATTGCGTCCTGGCTGTCCGCCAATTCGTGCCCGATATGTTGTGGCGCCTATCCGCCGGTATCCGAAGCCGTGGCGGCCATGACATCCGCCACGGTCAGAAACGATCCGAAGACGAGAATTCTATCATTTTCACCCGCGCGACGCCGTGCTTCGGCGTACGCGGCGCGAGGCGAGGGGAACGTGGAAACCTCCGCTCCCGCGGCGGATTTTGCTATCGCCTCCTGAATCATGGCGGCGGTCGCGGCGCGCGGCCCCGGCAGATCGCAGGCGAGCCACGCGCTCACGCTGCCTTTCACAGCCCGGCATACCCCTTCGATGTCCTTGTCGCGCAGCATGCCGATCACGGCATGGGTCTCAGGATAGAAGCCCATGTCCGAAAGATTGGCCGCCAGCGTGGCTGCCGCGTCGGGGTTGTGCGCCACGTCCAGGACCACTGAGGGCCTGCCGGGCAGGACCTGAAACCGCCCCGGCAGCTCCACCGTGGCCAGTCCGAGCCGCACGGCCTGCATGCTGACGGGAAGACGCTTGCTCATGGCGTCCAGCGCGGCGAGGCAGGCGGCGGCATTGGCCAGCTGTGTGGCGCCGCGGAGCGCAGGGGGCGCCAAGCCCGCGCGGGAACCGCTGCGTCCGTTGAACCGCCATTGCGTTAGGCCGCCCACATAGCTGAAATCACGGCCAATCTGCTGCAGATCGGCCCCGATGGCCTGCGCGTGCGCCACCAGCGTCCCGGGCGGGCAGGGATCGGCGCAGATCGCCGGCTTCCCCGCACGAAAGATCCCGGCTTTCTCCGCGCCGATGCTCTCGCGGCTGGAGCCGAGGTAATCGACATGGTCGATGCTCACCCGCGTGACGATGGCGCAATCGGGCTCGAATGCGTTGACGGCGTCGAGCCGCCCGCCGAGCCCGACCTCCAGCACCAGGGCATCGAGCGGGGCGGTGGCAAAGATATGCCAGGCGGCCAGCGTGCCGAATTCGAAGTAGGTGAGGGGTGTATCGCCGCGCGCCTGTTCAACGGCTTCGAAGGCGAGCACGAGCTCCCCGTCGGACACCGGCACGCCGCTCAACCTTACGCGCTCGTTGAAGTGCAGCAGATGCGGCGAGGTATACAAGCCGACCCGATACCCTTCCGCGCGCAGTATGGCGTCCAGCATGGCGCAGGTCGAGCCTTTGCCGTTCGTGCCGCCCACCGTGATGATCGGTCCCGCGAAGGAAAGCCCGAGCGCATCCCGCACCCGTGCAACGCGTTCCAGCCCGAGCTCTATGCCGGCGGGATGGGTGCGCTCGATATAGTCGAGCCACTCGGAAAGCGTTCGTGACATCGGAAACCCGGAGGATGTCTTTTGCGCCGCGCGGATCTGAAGCGCTCAGTTGCCTGGCGCCGGCTGCATCATGAGCAGCGTCAACAGCGAGGCAAGGCGGTCGCGCAAGTGGCGCCGGTCGACGATCATGTCGATCGCCCCCTTTTCGAGCAGAAACTCGGCGCGCTGAAACCCTTCGGGGAGCTTTTCCCGCACCGTCTGCTCGATGACCCTGGGACCTGCGAAGCCGATGAGCGCGCGCGGCTCGGCGATGACGACGTCCCCGAGCATGGCGAAGCTCGCCGAGACCCCGCCCATGGTCGGGTCGGTGAGCACCGAGATGAAGGGCAGCTGCCGCGCCGCGAGCTGGGTGAGCGCGGCGGTGCATTTGGCCATCTGCAGCAGCGACAGCACGCCTTCCTGCATGCGAGCGCCGCCCGTGGCCGCGACGCAGACGAACGGCAGTTCCTGGTCGAGGCTCACATGGACGCCGCGCACGAACCGCTCGCCCACCACCGACCCCATGGACCCGCCCATGAACTCGAATTCGAACACCGCCATGACGAGCGGGATGTTCTTCACGGCGCCCTGCATCACCACCAGCGCGTCCGTTTCGCCGCTCGATTTTTCCGCTTCGGCGAGCCGCTCGGTGTAGCGCTTGGTGTCCCTGAACTTGAGCGTGTCCACCGGCAGGACTTCCGCGCCGATTTCGAAGCGCCCTTCCGGGTCGAGCAGCAGCTCGAGCCTTTCCCGCGCCGAGAGGCGGTTGTGATGAGCGCACTTGGGACAGACGTTGGCATTGGTTTCCAGGTCGGTCGCGTAGAGCACCGCGCCGCAGGCCGGGCATTTCGACCAAAGCCCTTCGGGCATGGTGGCGCGCTTCTGCCCGGCGGCTCGGTTGATTTTCGGCGGAAGCAGTTTTTGCAGCCAGCTCACGGCTTGCCCGCCTTGTCCATGGCCTGCCTCAGTTCGCGCAGGAACGCGCTGATCCTCGCGCAGGGGTCCGCGGCGCCGGTTTCGATTTCCTGGATCAGGCGGCTCCCGACGATCACCGCATCGGCAAACGCGCACACCGCCCGAGCCGTCTGTGCGTCGCGGATTCCAAAGCCTACGCCGACGGGCAGCCGGGTCTTCGCGCGGATGGCGCTCAGCCGCGAGGCGACTTCCGGGACATCCAGATGGGAAGCGCCCGTGACCCCGCGCAGCGAAACGTAGTAGAGATAGCCGCTCGCCAGGCGGCTCACGAGCTCGATGCGCGCGGCGGTCGAAGTCGGCGCCAGCAGGAACACGAGGTCGATGTCGTTCGCGCGCAGCAATGCCGCGAGCTCGCCGCATTCCTCCGGCGGATAATCGACCACGATCACGCCGTCCACGCCCGCCGCCTTTGCCTCGCGCACGAACGCTTCCACCCCCATCGCCTCGAGCGGGTTGGCGTAGCCCATCAGGACGAGCGGCGTGCGCGGGTCGCTTTCGCGGAAGCGCCTCACCATCGCCAGCACATCGCGCAGCCCCACACGGTGCTTCAGGGCCCGCTCGCCGGCGCGCTGGATGACCGGCCCGTCGGCCATGGGATCGGAGAAGGGCACGCCGAGCTCCACGATGTCCGCGCCCGCCTCCACCATGGCGTGCAGCAGGGGAACGGTCTGTCGTGGATCGGGATCGCCCGCCATGATGAACGGTATGAGCGCCTTTCGGCCTTCGCGCGCGAGCCGCTCGAAAGCGGGGCCGATGCGTGACATCAGGAGGCCTCCGCCGGCGTTTCGCTTTTCACGCTCGCGCCGGGAGGGAACAGCGGCAACTCGGCGTCCACCCGTCGCCGCGCGATGTCGTAGTAGTGGCGATTCATCTCGAATCCCACAAACTTCCTGCCATGCCTGGAGGCAGCCACGGCGCTCGTTCCGCTGCCCATGAACGGGTCGAGGACCAGGCCGCCTGCGGGCGAGCTCGCCAGTATCATGCGCGAGATCAACGCGATCGGCTTCTGCGTGGGATGGTCCACGCGCTCCGGATCCTGGCGGTGCAGCCGCGTGAAGCTCCAGACATCCTTCGGGTTATAGCCCACTTCCAGCCACTTCTTGCCCACGAAGAGCGAGCGGCTTCGCGCCTTCTTCGTTGCGGCGTCGTAAGGAATGCGAACGCTGTCCACGTCGAAGTAGTAATCGCGCGAGGCGGCAAACAGGCCGATGGTGTCATGCACCGAGCTGAACCGGCGCGTGCTTCCGCCCATGCTGGGCACCCGGCGATCCCAGATGATCTCGTTGATCATGACCAGGCGCGTCTTCAGATAGCTGAACACCTCGGGGCTGTACTGCCAGGTAAGAAACACGTACAGGCTCCCATTGGGGGCAAGCTTCGGAATCAGCGCATCGATCCAGCGCCGGCTGAACTCGAGATACGCTTCGCCGGACAGCCGGTCGGAATCGTTGCCGTAGTCCTTGCCCAGGCCGTAGGGCGGATCGGCAATGACGAGGTCGACGCTCGCTTCCGCAATGCGGGCGATCCCCTGGAAAAGGTCCTCGTTGTAAAGCGCGATGCGCGCGCTCAAAGCGCGAGCCCCGATTTCTCGGCCACGGTGTGGATGTCCTTGTCCCCGCGGCCGGAGAGGTTTACGAGCAGCACCTGGTCGCCCGGCAACGCGCGGGCGAGCTTCGCCGCATAGGCGAGCGCGTGCGAGGACTCGAGCGCCGGAATGATGCCCTCGTAATGGCACAGGTCGTGGAAGGCGGCGAGCGCTTCGTCATCGTTGATGACCACGTACTCGGCGCGCCCGACGTCCTTCAGCCACGCGTGCTCGGGCCCGACGCCCGGGTAATCCAGGCCTGCAGAGATGGAATGCGTGTCCATGATCTGCCCGTTCTCATCCTGGAGCAGATAGGTGCGGTTGCCGTGCAGCACGCCGGGCCGGCCGGCCGCCAGGGACGCCGCGTGCCTTCCGCTGGCGAGCCCGTGCCCGCCGGCCTCCACACCGATGAGCCGCACCGACCGGTCGGCGAGATACGGATAAAAGATTCCCATCGCGTTGGAGCCTCCGCCCACGCAGGCGATGATGGCGTCGGGCTGGCGCCCGATCATGGCCGGCATCTGCTCCAGGCATTCCTTGCCGATGACCGACTGGAAATCGCGCACCATCATCGGGTAGGGATGCGGCCCCGCCACGGTGCCGATGATGTAGAAGGTATTGTGCACGTTGGTGACCCAATCGCGCATCGCTTCGTTGAGCGCGTCCTTCAGCGTCCTGGAGCCCGAGTCCACAGGCACGACCGTCGCCCCGAGCAGTTTCATCCGGTAGACGTTGGCCGCCTGGCGCTTCACGTCCACCGAACCCATGTAGACGACGCACTCCATGCCGTAGCGTGCCGCGACCGTGGCCGTGGCAACGCCATGCTGCCCGGCGCCGGTCTCCGCGATGACGCGCGGCTTGCCCATGCGCCGTGCGAGCAACGCCTGGCCGATGGTGTTGTTCACCTTGTGCGCGCCGGTGTGGTCGAGATCCTCGCGCTTCAGATAGATCTGCGCCCCGCCCAGCAGCCCGGACCAGCGCTTGCAGTGATAGATGGGGCTGGGCCTGCCGACGTAGTGTTCGAGCTCGTATTCGAACTCGGCAGTGAAGTCCGGATCGCAGCGATATCGTTCGTACGCTGCCGTAAGCTCCTCCAGGGCGTGCACGAGCGTTTCGGCGACGAACACGCCGCCGTAGGGGCCGAAGTGCCCGCGGCGGTCCGGCAAATGCTCCCGGGACTGCATGTCATCGCGTTTGTTCAACCCGCCTCCTCGAGCGGCGCAAAACCCCTGGCATCGTAGTCCGCCGCACGCACTTCGGCCATGAAAGCGGCGATTTTCGATGCGTCCTTGACGCCTTTGTCCAGCTCGACTCCGGTGGAGACATCGACCGCATGAGGATGCAGTGAACGGATGGCCTCGCCTACGTTCTCGGAGTCGAGTCCGCCGGAAAGTATCAGCAGTCCCGACAGGCTGCGCGGCACAAGACTCCAATCGAAGCGGCTGCCGGTTCCGCCGTAGAGCTGCTCGTGAAAGGCATCGACCAGCCAGGCGGATGCTTCGCGGTAAGGGGCCAGGTATTCTACCAAATCCAGCCCTGGCCTCGCCCTCGCCGTCTTGATCCAGGGCCGGCGGAACTGGGCGCAGAACGACGGGGTTTCTTCGCCGTGAAACTGAAGTGTCGCCCCGGGCCACGCGTCCAGGACGGCATTTACCTCGTCGCGCGTCGGGTTGACGAAAACCGCGACGGCGCAAACGAAGGCCGGAAGCTCGCGGGCGATCTCGGCCATGCGCTGCGGCTGGATGTATCTCGGGCTTTTATTCCACTGGATGAAGCCGAGCGCGTCGACGCCCTGCGCGATCGCGTCCAGGGCGTCGCCGGGGCGCGTGATTCCGCAGATTTTGACTCGCGTGCGCATGTCATTCCACCGGGAGGAACGGGATCATACTCGGGAAGCCGGGCAGGCTCCAGCGCGATTCGTAGCGCACCTGCACCAGGTACAAGCCGCTCGCCGACATGGTCGGCGCAGCGTTGCGCCGGTCGCGGCTCTGCAGCACCTCATGCAGCCATTCCGGTCTCTGGCGCCCGCTGCCGACGTAGACGAGGCAGCCCACGATATTGCGCACCATGTGATGCAGGAAGGCATCCGCCGTCATGTCGAACATCACGTACGGGCCAACGGTTCGGATCCCGAGGGCGCTCAGGGTGCGCACCGGCGTCTTCGCCTGGCATTCCGAAGAGCGGAACGCCGAAAAATCATGCCGTCCGAGCAGTGCCTGCGAAGCTTCCCTCATCGGCACCGGCTCGAGCGGAGCGTGAAACCAGCCGGTCTTGCCTGCCGCCACGGAAGGCCTGACCGGATGGCCGTAGAGCAGATAAACATAGCGCCGCGCCCGCGCCGAGTAGCGCGCGTCGAAATCGGCGGCCACCGGCATCGCCCACTGCACGGCGATGGCCTCGGGCAGATGGGCGTTCGTGCCCCTGACCCAGGCGGTATCGGGGCGCACGGCGTCGGTGTCGAAATGCGCCACCTGCCCCACGGCGTGCACGCCGGCGTCGGTGCGCCCGGCCCCTGCAATGCGAACGGGCGATTGCGCGATCTCGCCGAGCGCCGCTTCCAGCCGGTCCTGCACGGTGTTTCCCGAGGGCTGCGACTGCCAGCCGTTGAAGCCGGTGCCGTCGTAGGCGATGCCCAATGCGATTCTCATGGCTTGTCCGCGAGCATGCCGCATTGTGCCAGAGCTAGAATGCAACCCTCGCACGGCAGCCAGGAGAAACGATGCTGAAGCTGTACCACTACTGGAGCTCGGTGTGCTCGCAGAAGGTGAGGCTGTGCCTTGCCGAAAAGAACCTGGAGTTTGCAAGCCAGCACATCAACCTGTTCGACTTCGAGCACTGGAGCCCGGACTACGTCAAGCTCAATCCCAAAGGCGTGGTGCC
>Ga0156229_1302_pt3 | contig 16668 bp, 17 predicted proteins | sample RifCSPlowO2_12_FD_116156 | JGI IMG/M metagenome (GOLD analysis project Ga0156229, IMG submission 116156) | Betaproteobacteria bacterium RIFCSPLOWO2_12_FULL_66_14 | reverse complement strand
GCGCGGCGTTACATCCGGCGGGTTACGCCGTTGCTGCGCTGGTGGGCCTGGGGCTCACCTACGCGGGCCTCACCGACCGCTGCGGCATGACCCTGCTGTTCAGCAAGCTGCCATGGAACCAGAGCAAATCCGGCGCCCGGTTACCGCTCGCGCGCGGCTGATCGCCAGCTTCGGCGCCCTGGCCGCTGCCTGCGGCGCCTGGGCGGCCGAAGTGCCCATATCGCTCGCCGACATTGCGCGCACCGGCGACCTGGTGTGCGAGCTCAATTTGAGCGGTCCGCGCGCAACAAGCGTCGCGCGCAACCCCGATGTCATGCTGGTCTACGACCAGGTTCGCGCCGGCAGCAGCGCGGCTCGCGTCATATCGAGCCGCAAGGCGGGCGCTCGGACGGTGAAGCTGTACGCGGGACAGACCGGTCTGCACCTGGTGGAGGACGTCACGGGCAGCGTGATCGTCACCACCTTGCTCAACTGCGAAGCGTACGACCGGTCAGGCGGGCGTTGCGTTCGTTTCGCCGCGGTCAATACCTGGCACTTCGACCAGAGCGTGCATCAGGATCCGGACACGGCGTTCCGCCGGCTTCCAGCCACTTCGTATGTCGGGTTCTGCGACGCCTGGCACATGAATGGACCGGGCCGGGAGAACTGACTGGTCAGCGGCAGCGGCTTATTGTGGCGGGAATAGCGCCTTTTCACATATGTGAAATACGCGGCCCCGATTTCACATACGTGAAATACGGTACGATGCGCGAATGACTACGTCGTTGGTGAAATCGGCCCACCGGGTCATCCAGGTGTTCGAGTTCTTCGCCGCCCGACAGGCGCCCGCGGGACTGATGGAAGTGGCGAGGGCGCTCGGCAGCCCCCCCTCGAGCACTTCAGCGTTGCTCAACAGCCTGCAAAAGCTCGGCTATCTCGACTACGACCGGCGCCGCCGCACTTTCGTGCCGACCCTCCGCGCGGCATTGCTCGGCATCTGGGTGAACGACATGTTTCTCAGCGATGGCACGGTGCTGCGCGTCATGTACGAATTGCGCGACCGCACCAATGAGACCGTCGTCCTGGGGACGCAAAGCGGGCTGCACATCCAGTACATCCACGTGATGCATTCGTTGTTCCGGCGGTCCGGCCCCGAAGTGGCGACCGGGCGGCTGCGGCCGCTGCTCAGGTCCGCCGTCGGCCAGTTGATCCTCAGCCCCAAGGACGATCAGGAAATCGTGGCGCTTGCCAGGCGCATCAACGCCGAGGAGAAGGATCCGGCCCATCGGGTTCCGCTGGAGCAACTCCTTCGCAACGTGCAGGCGTGCCGCCGCGAAGGCTACGGCTATTCGGAGGGCGCCACCACGCCGGGGGCCGGCATCATCGCGGTGCTGCTGCCCACTCCGCCGCACCAGCCGCCCATGGCGCTCGGCATCGGCGCGGCGCTGCCGAAGCTGCGCGAACAGAAGTTGACTTACCTGGCCGCCCTGCGCCACGCCGTGGAGGTGCACGGCCGCCATATCGAGAGCCGGTTCAACGCCCGTCCTGCCGGCGCGCGCAGCGCTGATCATCATCCGTTCCCGGTGTCAAGAGCTCGTCCATAGCCGCGGTGCCCCGAATTGACGCTCGGGCGCGCCTGTTTCAGCATCGCTGCAGTCCGATTCTTCGCATGGAGGCGGCCTTCAAGCCTCCCGCGGGATGCTTGGCATCCCTTGCGATCAACCCCACGCCGCATCTGAGGACGCCATGCCGACAACGCTCGATTGCCAGATCATGAGGAACGTGTTCGGAACGAACCGCATGCGCGCCGTTTTCGACTCGCGCCGCCTTTTGCAGGGCTGGCTCGATGTGTGGGCGGCACTCGCGGAGGCGGAAGCGGACGCTGAATTGATTCCGGCCGAGGCGGCAAGGAAGATTCGCTCGGTCGCCAAGGCCGAGCTGTACGACCTGGAAAAGATCGGCGCGGGCGTCGAAGCGGGGCGGCATATCCTGATGCCCTCCATTCGCGCCCTGTCGGAACGCGCCGGCGAGGCGGGGAAATACGTTCACTGGGGCACGACGTCCCAGGATGTCTTCGACACGGGCCTCGTACTGCAGATCCGCGACGCCCTGGACATCGTCGACGAAGAGGTGCGAACCCAGATCGGGTTTCTGCTGCCGCTGGCCGAACGCTACAAGTCGCATGCCATGGCGGGCCGCACCCATTGGCAGCACGCGGTTCCGATCACATTTGGCCTGAAAGTGGCGTTCTGGATCGATGAGCTCAGCCGCCACCTGGAGCGCCTCCAGGACGTGCGCTCACGCGCCGTGGTCTGCCAGATGAGCGGTTCGGCCGGCACGTTTGCCGCGCTCGGCAGACACGCGCCCGCGGTCCAGGCCGCTTTCTCGCGCCGCATCGGGCTGCGGCTGCCGGATGCCCCCTGGTACAACGTCCGCGACAACTTCGCGGAAATGATCTCCACCCTCGGCATGATCGCGGCCACTGTTGAGCGCATCTGCAACGAGACCGGCCGGCTCTCGTCCACCGAGATCGGCGAGGTGTCGGAGCCGCAAACCCGGACCCAGGTCGGTTCCTCCGCCATGCCGCAGAAACGCAATCCCATCAATGGCGAGCGTGCCGTAGCGAACTGCCACCTGGTGCGCGGCCTGGTGCCCGTCATGCAGGGCCTCATGGTGGTGGCGCACGAGCGCGACATGTCGGTGACCGCCGCCGAATGGCTGCTGATTCCCCAGTGCTTCATTCTTCTCGACGGGGCGCTCTGCCTCGCCCACCGCATTCTTTCGGACCTCCAGGTCGATGCCGGGCGCATGACGCAGAACCTCGCGCTCACGCAGGGCGGCATCGTCGCCGAGGCCGTGATGTACGGCCTGGGCTGGAAGATGGGGCGCGGCGCGGCGCATGAATTGACCATGAAGCTGGCGCGCCAGGCGCACGCGGAGCACAAGGCGCTCCTTGACGTAATGCTGAAGAACCAAGAGGCCTCGAAGCATCTGACCGAGGCCGAGATGAGGGATCTGGTCAATCCTCAGAACTACCTGGGCATGGCCGAAGCCGTCGTGGACAAGGTGATCAGCCGGGTTTCGAAGCAGGTGGGCAAAGCCTCCCGCGCCTGACACCGAAGAGCCATGGAGCACCCCTCTTCCGCCGGCCAGCTACGCGACTGCGCGGCCGACATCGCGGCGCTGCTGCCCGGTTTCGCGCGCCTCGCTGATCACGACGCCGTCGCTCTGCGCATGGCTGACACCGTCGCCTGCGCGCTCGGCGCCGAGGCGCTGGCGGATGCATCCCACAGCACCGAGGGGACGATCACGCGCATGCGTCGCTTCGCTCGGGCCGGTGCGGGCCCGTGCACGATCTGGGCCACGGGCGAAGGCGCGAGCCTGGACGACGCGGCCTTGCGCAATGCAGTGGCCCAGCGCTACCTGGACTACAACGACACCTATGTCGGGCGAGCCGTCACCCATCCGAGTGACATGATCGCCGCGCTCGTTGGTCTGGCTGAAGAACGCCGAGCCGGGTGGAATCGGCTGGTCGGCGCGGTCACGGTCGCCTACGAAGTGCTTTGCCGGATCGCCGATCACGCGCAGCTTGCCAGCCACGGCTTCGACGGCTCCACGCTGACGCCGATCGGCACGGCCGCCGGCGCGGCCTGGCTCATCGGCCTCGATGCCCGGCGGACCGCGGAGGCGCTCTGCATCGCAGCGCTCGATGCCGGCACGCTGCGATCGGTACGCCAGGGCAGGCTTTCGGACTGGAAGGCTATTGCCTCGGGCCGCGGGACAGTGAAGGGCCTGTTTGCCGTGCGCATGGTCGAAGCCGGCTGTCACTCGCCCGAGCGCGTGTTCGAGGGCAAGGACGGCTTCCTCGAGCGCATCTCCGGCCCTCTCGCCATCGATGCCGGGGGCGAGGCGCGCCTGCCGCGCACGCTCCTCAAGAAGTATCCGACCCAGATTTTCATCCAGGGCCTCATCGAGCTTGCGCAGGCACTGCGCCCGCAGGTCCAGGCGAGCGCCGGCGAGGTCGAGTCCGTCCTCATCGGCCTGGCGCGCCAGGCGGTGGAAATGCTGGGCGGCGCAGGCGCCGGCCAGGGCAAGATCAACCGCGAAACGGCGGACCACAGCGCCGGCTTCGCCGTCGGCGCCATCCTGATGACAGGCCGTCTCTCGCATGACGACTACGAGTCGCTGCTCGGCGATCCGGCGGTGCTGTCGCTCATGAGCAACGTGCGGCTGGAGGAAGACCCCGAGGCGAGCCGCCGCTTTCCGCGCAGTTTTCCCGCTCGCATGACGGTGACTCTGTCCGGCGCGCGGCAACTGACTGCGGCCCAGGAGGAGCCTTCGCCCATGGACCGTGCCTCGTTCGCGCGCAAGCTGGATGAGCTCTGGCCGGCGGGCCGGGCGCGCACCTGGCCCTGGCGGCTCTCCTGCGAAGCGCCGCCCTTTCCCGGCTGATATTCCCCGCAACAGAAGAAGGTTCACGCATCCCATGAACATGATCGAGAAGATCCTCGCCAAGCGCAGCGGAAGGAACAAGGTCGCCCCCGGCGAGGTGGTGGTGTGCGAGGTCGATTGCGCACTACTGCACGATCTCTCGGCTCGCAGCTGCCGCCTGGTGTTCGAGAACAAGATGGGCGGCACGATTGCGCACCCCGAGCGCATCGTCACGGTGTTCGATCACCAGTTCTCTTCGCCCAGCGAAGAAAAGGCGATCGCCCTGCAGGGCACCCGCGAATTCTGCTATCGGCACGGCATGCCGCTCTACGACTGCGGCAGCGGCAATATCCACAACGTCGCCGTGCAGATGGGCCATATCAGGCCCGGCGATCTCGTGGTGGGCTCCGACAGCCATTCGCCGGTGCAAGGCGTGATGGGCACCTTCTGCGCTTCGCTCGGCAACGACTCCTATGCGGCGACGGTGATGCCTCATTCCAAGGCCTGGTTCCGGGTGCCCGAGACGATCCGCGTCGAGCTAACGGGGACGACCCGTCCGGGGACGACCGCCCGCGACGTCGCGCTCTGGCTCTGCTCGGTCATCGGCGAAGGCAAGGTGAACTACCAGGCCATCAAGTTCTGCGGCGAATACATCGACTCGCTGCCGCTCTGGGACCGCTGGCTTTTCACGCTGATGGCGGTCGACGTCGGTGCCAAGGCCGCGTACGTCGAGCCGGACAAGACGACGCTCGATTTCTGCGACAGCCTCGGCCTCGCCGGCTGCGAAGTGGAGAAGGACGATCCGGGCACGACGTTCATCGCCGACTGGAAATGGGACGTGAGCGACCTCGAGCCGCAAATCTGCTTTCCGCCCACGGTCGGTAACGTCGCGCCCATCCGCAAGTACGCCGGCACGCCGATCCAATACGCCGAGCTCGGCGGACACGGCGGCGGGCGGCTGCTCGATGTCGAAATGGCGGCCCGCGTGCTCGCCAAGAAGCCGAAACAGGAGCGCGTCAAGTTCAACGTCGTTCCCGGCAGCCGGCATGTGTTTTCCATGGCCGCGAAATCGGGCGACGTCGCTCTCCTGCACGAGCGCGGCGCCACCTGGTTTCCCGCGAGCACCGGCTCCAACCAAGCCGTGAACATGGGCGCCATGGCCGCCGGCGAAACCATGATTTCCACGCACGTGCGGAATTTCCCGGGCCGCAACGGCAGCCCGAAAGCGAACATGTTCCTTGCCTCGGCGCTGTCGGTTGCCGCCGCGGCGACCGCCGGGAAAATCATCGATCCACGGGAGTTCCTCTGATGGCCAGCGACGCGAGCAGCAAAGACTTTCCTACGATGCGCGGGCGCGCCTGGCAATTCGGCGACAATGTTCCCACCGACCAGATCGTCGCGACCGCCGTCGTGATGAGCCCCATGGAGGTGGTGCTCAAGCACGTGCTCGAGGAGCTGAAGCCCGAATTTCCCGGCTCGGTCAGGCAGGGCGACATCATCGTGGCCGGCGATCACTTCGGGCAATCCTCGGGACGGGGCGTTGCTGCCAAGGCCATCCAGGCGGCCGGCGTCGCGTGCATTGCCGCCGAAAGCTTCGCTCGGACGTTCCTGCGCAACTGCTACGAAATCGGCTTGCCCATCATCGAATGCCCGGGCGCCGGCAGGCTCGCCAGGGACGGCGAGATCGTTTCTGTCGATCTGGTGAGCGGCGTCGTGCGCAATGAAACGACGGGTGCCACGCTGAAAGCGCGTCCGGTCGAACCCTTCCTGCTCACCATGCTGAAGGCAGGCGGCATCATCCCACTGGTGAAGAAGAGCGGGCCGGACCTCGGCTTCAAGGACCGGTGAGGAAGCGATGTTCAAATCGATCCGGATAGACAAGGCCGGCGCGGTCTGGCGAGTGGTTCTGAACCGCCCCGAAGTGCGCAATGCGCACGACCTGGACATGTTCAAGGAGCTGGTCGAGGCATTCGACGAAGTGGAGAACGACCCCGACTGCCGCTGCGCCGTGCTCACCGGTGCCGGCGACGTGTTCTGCGCCGGGCAGGACCTGCGGTTCACCCGCTCCGCTGATGCGCGCGCCATCGACGCCTACGGCCGCTGGAACGTGGCCGCGCGCCAGCGCATCCAGCGAAACTTCAAGCCGGCGGTCGCTGCAGTCAATGGAGCCGCGATCGGCGGCGGCGTGTATCTCGCCACGGCCTGCGATCTGGTCGTGGCGGTGGACACGGCTTACTTCCAGATGCGCGAGATTCAGGCGGGCAACCACAGTGGCGGCGCCTTTGTCTTCACCGTGGGGCGGGCCCGCTCGCTCGAGATGTCGCTGCTCGGGCGTCGCATCCCGGCGCCGCAGGCGCAGGCATGGGGCCTGATCAATCGCTCCGTTCCGGCAGCGGAGTTTGCGGCGGCGGTGGACGACTACGTGAACGCGCTGGCGGAGTTGCCGCCCCTCGCGATTCGCTATACCAAGAACGCCACCAACCTGCTGCTCGACATGGCTGGCTTCTCGTCGCACCTGGAAGCCGGAGCGCCGATGCAGCGTTACCTCGGCCTGACGCCCGATGGCCGCGAGGCCAAGGTCGCCTTCGCCGAACGCCGCAAGCCACGCTTCACCGGCGAGTACCCCGGGGCCGCGGACCGGGACTGACGTCCTGCGTCCCGGATGCCATAAGAAACAGGAGCAAATGCTTGGCTCGAGTTCTTGACGGTTATCGGGTCCTCGACTTCACGCACGTGCTGTCGGGTCCCATCGCCACCCATTATCTGCGGCTCCTGGGTGCTGAGGTGATCAAGGTCGAATCGTCGGCAGGCGACACCATGCGCAACTACGGAAGCCGCCAAGTAAATGACGGCATGGGGCCGTCCTTCGTGTCCGTGAATGCCGGCAAACGCTCCATCGTGCTGGATCTGAAAAGCGAGGCACACCTGGAGGTGGCGCGCCGTCTCATCGCCAGGGCGGACATCGTGGTCGAGAACTTCCGCGCCGGCGTAATCGATCGGCTCGGTCTGGGCTACCCTGCCTGCCGCGACATCAAGCCGGACATCGTTTTCTGCTCGGTCTCGGGTTTCGGCCAGTCGGGGCCGCTCAAGGCCAATCCTGCCATCGACCAGATCGTCCAGAGCATGTCGGGCCTGATGAACCTCTCGGGCGAGCCTGGCAGCCCACCCATGCGGATCGGCTTTCCCGTTGTCGATACCTTCAGCGGGCTGGTCGCCGCCTTTGCGATCGTGTCCGCGATGCTGCAGCGGGAACGCACCGGAGAGGGCCAGTACATCGACGTGGCGATGTTCGACGCGGCGATGGTGATGATGATTTCGGTGCTGGGCCCCTATCTCGTGACGGGCGTCAAACCGGAGAAGCAGGGCAATCGCGGCTACAGCATGGCGCCGACCGCGGATACTTTTCCGACCGCCCAAGGAAGCATCACCATCGGCGCCATCCGCCAGGACCAGTTCGAGCGGCTCTGCAAGGTGCTCGGCCGTCCCGATCTCATAGCGGATCCGCGTTTCGCCGACAGGAAGAAGCGCTTTGAACACGGCGAGGCGTTGCAGGCCGAGGTGAGGCGCGCTTTCCAGGGCCGCCCCGCGGAACAATGGGAGCAGATGCTCAACGACGCGGGCGTGGCCGCCGGTGCGGTGCGTGACCTTCCGGAGGCGATCGCGCTGTCGCACTTCGGCGGCCGCGGCCTCAAGATCCCGCTGAAGGTTCCTGGCATCGCGCGCGAGAGCGTCGAAGTCCTGAACACCGGATTCCGCTTCGACCACGACGCTCCCGGGGTCGATCGTCCACCGCCCCGCTTGGGCGAGCATACGCGCGAGGTTCTTGCCGAGCTGGGCTATTCGCCCGCGCAGATCGAGAGCCTCCTGGCGAAGCCGGACAACGTCGAGCAGAGCGCCTAGGTGGAAGCGGGAAACATCCAGAAAGGAGGGGTGCAATGAATGGTGTTCACATGAGCCGTGCAGGCGGCCGCGCGGTGCTCGAAGCCGACGGCCGGCTGATCGACGTGGAGAAACGATCCGGCGGCCGGTTTTCCTCGGACCCGATGTCGCTGCTCGCGCATTGGGAGGCCTTTACCGAATGGGCGCGCACGCAGCGGCCCCACGGCACCGAGCCGGCGATCGAGGAGAACATGCTGGAGTTGTGCGTGCCGCGGCCGAGGAGTGTGTTCGGCATCGGAGTGAACTACCGCGACCACGTCGAGGAAGCCGGCATGGAGCTGCCGAAATACCCCATGGTGTTCGCCAAGTTCCCCAGCTGCCTCGCCGGGCCAACGGCGGACATTCCGCTCACTTCGAACCGGGTAGACTGGGAGGCGGAGCTGGTGGTCGTGATCGGCAAGGGAGGCGAGCGCATCGCTGCGAAGGATGCGCTGAAGCACGTCGCTGGCTTTTGCGTCGGGCAGGATGTTTCCGATCGCCGCCAGCAGTTCAGCGACAAGCCGCCCCAGTTTTCGCTCGGCAAGTCGGCGAAGGCTTACGGGCCGATCGGGCCAAGCGTGGTCTCGCTCGACAGCTTCTCGAACCCGGATGACTTGGCGATCTCGTGCGACCTGAACGGCGAGCGCGTGCAGGCCAGCCGGACCAGCCAGATGATCTTCCCGGTGCCCGAGCTGATCGCGTTCATTTCGAAGTGGTGCGAGCTGGCGCCCGGGGACCTCATCTTCACCGGCACACCGGGCGGCACGGGGGCGGTGCGCGATCCACGGCGCTACCTTCAGCCCGGGGAAGTGATTACGACCGAAATCGAGGGCATCGGCCGGATACGCAACCGATGCACCGGGCAGGGCGCTTGATCAATTGGATTCGAAACGACGACATGGCCGCAAGGCCGATCAGTTTTTCAGCGAGGAGGCACATGAACTCAGTCAAAGCTCTTTCAACTGCAATCGTTCTGCTGTCCGGCGTTGCCTTTAATGCCTCGGCACAGAGCTCCAAGCCAATCCGCTTCATCGTGCCCTACTCGGCGGGCGGAGCGGTGGACACGTACGCGCGGGCGGTCGCGGTGCCGATGGCCAGGCATCTGAATCAGACGATCGTGATCGAAAACGTCGGCGGCGCGGGCGGCAACATCGGCGTGGCCCGCGTGGCGAAGGCTGCCCCCGACGGCGAAACGCTGCTGTTTCACAACATGGCGATGGCGACCAATCCTTCGCTGTACCGCAAGCTCGAGTACAACCCGCTGACCGATTTCGAATACGTCGGCGTGGTCGCCCATTCCACCATGGCCCTGGTGGCGCGGCCCGATTTGCCGGCAGCCGACATGAAGCAGTTCATCGCTTATGCCCGCGCCAACGGCGACAAGATAACGATGGGCGACGGAGGCGTCGGCGGACCGACCAACCTGTGCGCATTGCTGGTGATGTCCGCCATCGGCACGAAATTCACGATCGTCTCGTTCAAGGGAGGAGCGCCGGCGCTGCAGAACGTCATGGGCGGTCAGATCGATCTTGTTTGCGACGGAACGGCTACGACCGCGCGGCACATCGCGGCCGGCAAGGTCAAAGGGCTCGGCGTGTCGAGCAAGAGGCGCCTGCAGGCGGTGCCCAACGTGCCGACCCTGGCCGAAGGCGGACTTGCCGGTTTCGAGCTTGCGCCCTGGTCGGCAATGTATGCCCCCAAGGGCACGCCCAGGCCGGCGGTCCAGCGCCTGGAAGCGGCCTTGCAGGTCGCCATCACGGACAAGGACCTCATTGCCTACTTCGACAAAGTCGGTCTCGTTCCCACGACACGGGAACTCGCTTCCTCCGCCGGACTCCACGCGCACCTCAGGGCCGAGATCGAGCGCTGGAGCGGCGTGCTCAGGAAGGCGGGCATTCCTTACGTCGATTAGCGCAGCGTCGTCCGGGAGCGCCGAGCGAAGAAGACCCGAAGCTTAAGGGGGCGTGCGCCCTGACGCCGCATGCGCGCCCCCGCTCTTCCCCGGCGTAGCAACGGGCGGGCCGCCCTGCTCCGCTCACAGACCTCCCAAGGCGCGCAGATGCGCGACCACGCTGCGTCCCAGGGCTGAGAGCGCATAGCCGCCTTCCAGCATCGACACGATCCGGCCATTCGCGTAACGCTCGGCCAGCGACTTGACCGCGCGAGTCACCCAGGCGTAATCGGCTTCCACGAAACGCAGGCCCGCCATGTCGTCTTCGCGATGCGCGTCGAACCCCGCCGAGATGAAGAACATTTCGGGGGCGTGAGCCTCCAGAGCAGGGATCCACACTTCCTCCACGGCCTGGCGCAGGACCGTGCCGTCGGAGCCGGCGCGCAACGGCACGTTGACCATGTTGGAGGTCGGTTCCTCGGTGCCGCTGTACGGGTAGTAGGGATGCTGGAAAGTGCTCACCATCAGCACCCGCTCGTCGCCGCTGAAGATATCCTCGGTGCCGTTCCCATGGTGGACGTCGAAGTCGACCACGGCCACCCGTGCGAGGCCATGGCGCTCCAGCGCACGGGCCGCGGCGATCGCCACATTGTTGAAGAAGCAGAATCCCATGGCCCGCGAACGCATGGCGTGATGCCCGGGCGGCCGTATGCTGCAAAACGCGCTTTGGACGCGGCCGCCGGCCACGAGATCGGTCGCAAGCACCGCGGCTCCCGCCGAGCGCAGCGCGGCAGCCCAGGAATGAGGACACATGGCCGTATCGGGATCCAAGTGCACCGTGCCATGCTCCGGCGTCGCGGCGCGCACTTCTTCGATGTAGTCGAGCGCATGCACGCGAGCGATGTCTTCGATGTCCGCGAGCGGCGCTTCGTGCCGCTCGAGCACCGTTGCCAGGCCCGAGGCGACGAGATGGTCCTCGATGGCGGTGAGCCGCTCGGGGCATTCCGGATGATGCCTGCCCATCTCGTGTTTCAGGCAATCGCTATGGGTAATGAAGGCTGTGGTCACGGCCCGGGACCGGAAAATAACGGCACTTTTGCCAAGCGAGCGTCATGTCGCAAGCGCGACGCGTCCAATATAGCGAGAATCCACTAAACTTACGAGTCCGCCGTCGGCAAGCCTCCTCCAGAAGGTTTGCAGCACGCGTCATTTCAAGGGAGTGCGAGTGGAGGGGTCCCTCCGCTTCGAAACTGTCCGACCTTCATGGCTTTCCCATCTCTGCAGCGCGTCGTCCAGCAGGCCGGCCAGGTCATACTCGGCAAAGAACGCCAGATCCGCATGGCAGTCGCGTGCCTGCTCGCCGGGGGGCATCTGCTCATCGAGGACCTGCCCGGCGTGGGCAAGACCACGCTCGCGCACGTGCTCGCAAAGCTGCTCGGCCTGAATTTTCACCGCATCCAGTTCACCAGCGACATGCTGCCCGCCGACATCATCGGCGTTTCCGTGTACGACCGGGAAGGCGCGACCTTCAAGTTCCATCCCGGCCCGATCTTCTCGCAGCTCATCCTGGCCGACGAAGTGAACCGGGCGACGCCCAAAACCCAATCGGCGCTGCTCGAGGCCATGGAAGAGCACCAGGTTACCGCCGAAGGCGAAACGCGCAAGCTCCCCGAGCCGTTTTTCGTCATCGCCACCCAGAACCCGTCGAACCAGGTGGGTACCTTTCCGCTGCCCGAGTCCCAGCTGGATCGCTTCCTGATGAGGATCGAGCTGGGATATCCCGACCGGGATGCCGAGCGCACGCTCCTGCAGGGCGTGGAGCGGCGGGATTTGATCGCCGTGCTGGATCCCTGCCTCGCTCCAGGCGAGCTGATGGAGCTGCAGAGCACCGTGAAAGGCGTGCATGCCGCCCCACCGCTGCTCGATTACATCCAGGCGCTGGTGGAGCATACCCGCCGCTCGCCCGAATACGCCACGGGGCTTTCACCGCGCGCAGCGCTGGCTTTGCTGTACGCTTCGCGCGCCTGGGCGCTTGTGGAAGGCCGCGACAAAGTGATTCCGGAAGACGTCCAGGCCGTCCTTCCCGGGGTCGCGGGCCACCGGCTGCGCCCGGTGCACGACGGAATGCGCCACACCAGCCTGGATACGGCGAATGACCTGATCAGCGTCGTGCCCGTTCCTTGAGCTGTTGCGCTTGAGGCTGTGAACAGTGAACCTGGAATCGATCCTCAAATACTCGCAGGCTTACAACTTCTGGCAGTGGGCCGCGCGCCGCCACCCGCCCGAGCAGGGCCGCATCTTCCTCAGCCAGCGCCGGGTGTACATCCTGCCGACGCGCCACGGCCTGACTTTCGGCGCTGCGCTGGTGCTGATGCTGGTGGGCTCGATCAATTACAACCTCGCTCTGGGCTACGTGCTCACCTTCCTGCTGGCGGGGATGGCGATCGTTTCCATCCTGCACACATTCCGCAACCTCGTCCATCTCACCATCGTGGCGGGCAAAGTGCAGCCGGTCTTTGCAGGCGACTTCGCTCATTTCATCCTGCATGTCGAAAATGCCCGGGCGGAGGCACGCCGTTCGGTGGATTTTCAGTGCGACGGCCAAGCCGTTACGACCGCGGTGCCAGGCAACGGCAGCGTCGCTGTCGACGTGCCGCTGCGCGCAGCGCGCCGCGGCTGGCTGGAGCTGCCTCGGGTGACCGTCGATACCCGCTTTCCCCTGGGCCTGTTCCGTGCGTGGAGCTACGTGCAACCGGCCATGCGGGCGCTCGTCTATCCGAAACCGGACAGCTCGCTGCTCCCCGAACCGCGCCCCCGGCCCGATACGGGAGACTCCATCAACCTGGGAATCGGCAGCGACGACTTCTCCGGGTTGCGCAACTATCAGCCGACCGACTCGCCGCGGCACGTAGCGTGGAAGGCCGTCGCACGGGGCAACGCCCTGCTCACAAAGACGTTTTCCGCCCGCGCCAGCCGGGAATTGCTGTTCGACTGGTCCGACCTGCCACCCGATATGGGCGAGGAGGCGCGGCTCTCACGCCTGGCGCGCTGGGTCGTGCTCGCACATCAATCGGGCATGAGCTACGGGCTGCGCATCCCGGGGAACGATGTTCCGGTCGCCACCGGCCCGGCTCACCTCAACGCCTGCCTGCAGGCGCTCGCCCTGTATGGAGCTGCGCCGGATCATGGCGCACCCTCCCGATAAGCTCAGCCGGGCGCAGGTCCTGTGCCTGTTCGCCGGGCTGCTGCTTGCCCTCGCGCCTCATGCCGGCCGCCTTCCCTGGTGGGTGAACTCGTGGGTGGCATGCATGTTCGCCTGGCGCATTCTGCTCGCCCTGTACGACCGGAACTTACCGCACCGGCTGTGGCCGATCCTGTTCTCCCTGGGCGGCGTGATCGCCGTCGCGCTCACTTATCGGACCATTTTCGGACGCGACGCCGGCGTAACTCTGCTGGTGCTGCTCATGTCGCTGAAACTGCTGGAGATGAAACGCCTGCGGGATATCTTCGTCGTTGTCTTTCTCGCCTACTTCCTGGCGCTCACCAATTTCTTTTATTCCCAGACCATACCCACCGCGGGTCTCATGCTGGCGACGGTGCTCACCCTCACGGCGAGCCTGGTCGGCTTCAACAACCCTCAAGGCGCCGTAACGGGCAATTTCCGCACCGCGGGCGTGCTGCTGGTCCAGGCGAGCCCGATCATGCTGCTGCTGTTTTTCCTCTTCCCGCGCGTGCCGGGTCCCCTGTGGGGGCTGCCCCAGGACGCCTTCGCGGGCATCACCGGGCTTACCGACACCATGACGCCGGGTATGCTGAGCAACCTCTCGCAGTCCGACGCCATCGCTTTTCGAGCCCGCTTCGATGGGCAGCCGCCCGCACGGCGGCTGCTCTACTGGCGCGGTCCCGTGCTGTGGGACTTCGACGGCCGAACCTGGCGGATGGGCAACGTGAGACTCAACAACAACTACACCGTCGACGCGCGCGGGCCGGCCGTGGACTACCAGGTCACGCTGGAGCCGCATAACAGGAACTGGCTGTTTGCCCTGGACATCCCCGGGCGCATTCCTCCCAATGCGCGCGCCACGCACGACTATCAGCTTTGGTCCCTGCCACCGGTGCGCTCGCGCATGCGCTACGACATGCGCTCCTACCTCTCCTATCGGGCCAGCGCAGGCTCCGATCGCCGGGACCTGGCAGCCGCCGTGGCGCTGCCGCAGGCGGGAAACCCGCGTTCACGCGAGCTCGCCCGCCAATGGCGCAGCAAGGCGGGCGAGGGCCCCGACAGGAACATCGAGCTCGTGCGGCAAGCGATCAGTTTCTTCAGGACCGGCGGCTACGAGTACACGCTGACACCGCCGCTGCTCGGTGTGCACAGCGTGGATGAATTCCTGTTCGAGACGCGGCAGGGGTTCTGCGAACACTTCGCTTCGGCGTTTGTCTTTCTGATGCGCGCGAGCGGCGTCCCCGCCCGCGTAGTGACCGGCTACCAGGGAGGCGAAGTGAACCCGGTCGACGGTTATCTCGAGGTGAGGCAGGCCGATGCGCACGCCTGGGCCGAGGTGTGGCTGGGCGACGAAGGCTGGACACGCGTGGACCCGACGGCCACGGCGGTGCCGATACGCGTCGATGCGGGTATCGCCGCAGCCGTCCCGCGCAGCAGCGCGCTGCCACTGCTGTTGCGCGCCGACGCCGAGTGGCTGAGAGCCCTGCGCAACAACTGGAGTGCGCTCGCCAATCAGTGGAATCAATGGGTGCTGGGCTACAATTTCGACCGGCAGCGAGAAATGCTGTCCTTTTTCGGCATGCGCTCGGTCGACTGGCGTACGCTGGCGGCTCTCCTGCTGTGGACCATCGGCGGTGTCATAGGGCTGACCGCGCTGTGGCTGTTCGGGCGGATCCAGCGCAGTGATCCGGTCCAGCGCGCCTGGCTCGCCTTCTGTGCCAAGCTCGCGCGCGCCGGCGTCGCGAAGCGCCCCGCGGAAGGCCCCCTGGATTACGGAACCCGCGCGAGCGGCCAGTTGCCTGCGCGCGCAGAAACGATCAGTGCCATCACGCAGCTCTACCTGGAGTTGCGTTATGGCAAAGTGGCGCAACCGGCCGGGGTCGCCCGGTTGCGAAACATGGTCAGGGCTTTCATTCCGTGAATCCTGCTGCAGCGTCGTCTGTGCTCGCCCGCTTGCTGTGCGCATGGCTGCTCGCCCTCCCCGGCACGGCGGGCGCCGCGGAAAATTACGCAGCCCGGTTGGAGGTGCGCGAGTTCATCGGCGACATGGTGCGGCGGCACGGGTTCGACGCGCGCGAGCTGCACACCGTTTTTTCCAAGGCGCGCCGCCTGCCGCAGATCATCCGCGCCATGACGCCTCAACCGGGGGCGCCGCAGCGCTCCTGGCAGGCGTACCGGTCGATGTTCGTCAATGCGAGCCGCATAGAGGCGGGCGTCGCCTTCCGGCTCGCCAATGCAACGGCACTCGAGCGGGCCTCCCAGCTGTACGGCGTTCCCGAGGAGATCATCGTCTCGGTCATCGGCGTGGAAACGGTGTACGGGCGCAACATGGGAGCTTACCGGGTGATCGATGCGCTCTCGACGCTTGCCTTCGACTATCCGCCGCGCGCCGATTTCTTTCGCGGGGAGCTCGAGCAGTTCCTGCTCCATGCGCGCGAAACCGGGATCGACGTCTTCGGCACCCGGGGGTCTTATGCAGGCGCCATCGGCATCCCCCAGTTCATGCCCGGCAGCTATCGGCGCTATGCCGTCGACTTCGACGGTGACGGCCGGCCCGATCTGACGGCAAGCCCGGCGGACGCGGTCGCGAGCGTGGCGAACTTCCTCAAGGAACATGGCTGGCAGCGTGACCAGCCCATCGCCGCGCCCGCGCAGGTTACGGGCGAGGCCCACAGGGAACTGCTCTCCGCGGGCATCAAGCCCGCACACCGGGTGAGCGACCTGGCCGCTTTCGGCGTGCTGCCTCAAGAAGCGCTTCCCGGCGAACTGCCCTGCGCGCTGGTGGAGCTGGAAACCCCGGGACAACGGCCGGAATACTGGGTCGGACTGGATAATTTCTATGCCATCACCCGGTACAACCGGTCATCGTTCTATGCCATCACGGTCATCGAGCTGGCGCGCGCCATTGCACAGGCGTCCGAAGAACGGGCCGCCGGACGCGCGTCCACGGCGACGATCAGTGCTCCGGAGTGATGAGCACGATGTGATCGCGGCTGACGTTGACGAACGCCGTGGAAAGAATTCTGCGATCGCCGCTTTCCCAGACTTCGGCATCGGTCACCGCTATGAACGGCTTTGCCTCGTTGATGTAGTCGGTGAGGCGCGCCCCCGGGAGCAGGTCGATGTAACCCTTGATCCGGTAGGCGCCTGTAAGGATGGTGACACAGGTCCTGGTGTTTTCAGCCATGCTCGCCTGCCTCCGTCGGTCTCCAGGTTCTGTGCGCCA
>Ga0156229_1298_pt1 | contig 16941 bp, 15 predicted proteins | sample RifCSPlowO2_12_FD_116156 | JGI IMG/M metagenome (GOLD analysis project Ga0156229, IMG submission 116156) | Betaproteobacteria bacterium RIFCSPLOWO2_12_FULL_66_14 | reverse complement strand
CAGGAAGATACTTGCAAGTGAAAGGACGCGAATTTCCCATGCCTGGCCAGCTTGGCGCCACTGAAAAGCGCCGTTCAGGTGCCGCTTCTGCCAAACCGGAGGCTGCGCCGGTGCTCACCAAGGCGCTTCTGCGGGCTTCCGCCCTGCTGGGGCTTTCCAGCGCATCCCTGGCACGCGTACTGGGTGTCAGCGAGGCCAGCGTGTCGCGCCTTGCCTCGGGAACACGCACCATCGAACCGCGCAGCAAGGAGGGAGAGCTTGCGCTGCTATTGGTGCGGCTGTATCGCTCGCTCGACGCTTTGGTCGGAACCGACGATGCCCATCGCAAGGCCTGGATGTCCGGTTTCAACCATGCCCTCAACGGCCGTCCGGCCGATCTCATCGAAAGTGCGCAGGGCCTGGTTTCGGTAGTGGCCTATCTGGATGCGATGCGGGCGCCGGCGTGAGGCGGCAGTGGCAGTCCACCTGGTTCGCTGCCGGCGTTCGCGTGCGCGCCTCACGCCTGTGGCGGGGGGTGGAGGCGCAACACGTCGTCGCCACGATGCGGCTGGCGGACAGTCTGGCGGAGCAGAAAGTTCTCGAAGACCTGATCGAATCGAGCAAGCCCCCGCTTCCGCCGGACGCATCGGGCCGGCATTACCTTATCTTCACCCCATTCCGTTATCGGTCTCCGGTGGCCACCCGGTTCAGGCGTCCGACCGACCCGGGCGTATGGTATGGGTGCGAGGAAATGGAGACCGCGTGCGCCGAAGCGGCGTACTGGAAGTGGCGGTTCCTCTCCGATAGCGATGCGCTCGCGGGCGAAGCGCTTCATACCGAGCACACTTTCTTCCAGGCTCGAGCCAGCGGCCGCTGCGCCGACCTGACCCGTCCACCGTGGACTGCGGCAGCACGCGTCTGGAGCCACAAGGTTTCGTACTCCGCATGCCAGGAACTTGCAGCCGAGGCGCGCACGCGAGATATTGCATGGATACGCTACGCTTCGGCACGTCTCGCCAAAGGCAGGTGCGGCGCGGTGCTCGAAGCGCACGCCTTGGCGCTCCCCGAAGCTTTCGAGCAGCAGACCTGGGCATGCAAGACGACCGGCGAGGGGGCGTACCTCCAGCACCGCGGCAGTGCGCGGGCTTACAGCTTTTCGGCAAGCGATTGGGCGTAAGCGACCCGGAGCGCGGCTCCGACCTGGTCCTGATGCCCGCGGAGAATTCCGGTTCCGTCGTACCTGACACCTGGAATCTCTGGCGCTAACAGCCGGTCGCGAGTTTACCCACCGCCCAGGCGAGCACCGGTGCGAGCCGCGGCGGCAGCAGCTGCTGCGCCTCCTCGAGCCTCACCCAGCGCCACTCATGGTGCTCGGGACGGCCGAGCTCCGGCGACACCGGAAGCTCGATCGCCGCCTGATCGGTCTCGGCAAGGTAGTAGCGCGCGATCTTCCCTCCCGCGTAAGGAGGCGTTTCGCAGTACGCTTCGCCATACGGAAATTGCACCTGTTCCAGCCCGGTCTCCTCGGCCACCTCGCGCTTCGCGGCCTGCAACTCATCCTCGCCGGGCTCGAGCATGCCCTTCGGAAAATCCCAGTTGCGGTAGGCACGCAGAACGAGCAGGCGCACCCCCTCAGCCGTGCGGCGAAACACCACGGCACCCGCGGCGCGCGGCGGTATCCTGGATTTCATCATGCAGTACGCAAGATATTATTTCGATCGCTTGCCCGGAACTCCTGTATAGTACGCCCCAAGGTTTCTGTACCGCGACATCCGGTTTGCGTACAGCCTCTTCGCGGTTCCTTTCCAAGCTCCCCGAATTTTTCAAGAAGTGCCATCTGCCTGAACCGGTAGGAAGGTTTGTTCCTTCCCAGGCCGATTTCAGGAGAATCATCATCACTACGTCGTTCCAGAATCTCGGCCTGTCGGCCGAGCTGCTCCGCGCGGTCGCCGAGCAGGGCTACACCCAACCCACCCCGATCCAGTCGCAGGCGATTCCGGTCGTGCTCTCCGGGCGCGATTTGCTCGGCGCCGCCCAGACCGGCACGGGGAAAACCGCCGGTTTCACGCTGCCCATGTTGCAGCGCCTGTCGGCGAAGTCGAACGCGAGCGCCTCGCCGGCGCGGCACCCGGTGCGCGCGCTGGTGGTCGTGCCGACGCGCGAGCTCGCCGCGCAGGTGCATCAAAGCGTGCAGACGTATGGCCGCCACCTGCGGCTGCGCTCCGCCGTGGTGTTCGGCGGCGTGGGCATCAATCCGCAGATCGATGCGCTGCGCCGCGGCGTCGACATCCTGGTTGCCACGCCGGGACGCCTGCTCGACCACGTGCAGCAACGCACCGTGGATCTGCGGCAGGTCGAAATCCTCGTGCTGGATGAAGCCGACCGTATGCTCGACATGGGATTCATCCCCGACATCCGCCGCATCCTCGCATTGCTGCCGAGCGAGCGGCAGAACCTGCTGTTCTCGGCGACCTTCCCCGATGAAATCCGCAAGCTCGCCGGCGCCTTCATGAAAAGCCCGGCGACCGTCGAAGTCGCGCGGCGCAACATGCCCGTCGAGCTCGTGTCGCAGCGGGCGCATCGGGTGCCGCAGGAGCGCAAACGCGCCCTGCTCGCCCACCTGGTGAAGGCCAACGACTGGAAACAGGTGCTGGTCTTCTCCAAGACCAAGCACGGCGCCAACCGGCTCGCCGAGCAGTTGCAGCGCGACGGGCTCGATGCCGATGCCATTCACGGCAACAAAAGCCAGAATGCCCGCACCCGCGCGCTCGCGCGCTTCAAGGCCAACGAGCTGCAGGTGCTGGTAGCCACCGATATCGCGGCGCGTGGCCTGGACATCGATGCCTTGCCGCTCGTGGTCAATTACGACCTGCCCCACGTTCCGGAAGACTATGTGCACCGCATCGGCCGAACCGCCCGCGCCGGCGCCACCGGCGAGGCCATTTCACTCGTGTCCCCGGACGACCGGCCGCTGCTCGCGGCGATCGAAAAATTGATCGGACAGCGCATCGAGCAAAGCGCGGTCGCCGGATTCGAAATGGACGCGATTCCCTCCCGGCCGGCGGAGCGCCCGGCTCGCCCGCGACGCGATCAGGAAAGGCGCGCTGCGAACGACCGCCGCGGACAGTCAGACAAACGACCGTCAGCGAACAAACCGAGGTCCCGCCCTCCGGCACGACCGGACACGCGCCCGGCCGAACCGCCCGCGCTGGTCGCGGATTCGCGGCCGGCGGCGAATTCGCCGCGTGCTCAGGCGAAGCCGAGTGCGATCATGAGAATCGGTGCGCTGCTGGGCATGCGTGCGAAGGCCACTTGAGCCCGACTACCCGGGGCCGGAAGTGGGAGTACTATTAAGTCTTCCACGACACATTCATGAGCACAACACCGACCCCCCCTGCACCCTCGGCGCAGACACTGTCCGAGCTCATCTACGTGGAGCTGCTGGGCCGCGCGTTCCTTCGGACGGAAAACGCCGCCTCGTTCAAGCCGGATCCCGCGCAATTGGCGAAGCTCAGCCTCCAGCTCGCCGAGGTGTTCAACCAGGTTGAAAAGCGCATGCTGGCCGAGCTGGGGCCGAAAAACGTCGGCTACGAGGTCAAGGCAGACGATATCGGCAGCTGGCTGAAGAAATAGCCGCGCCGTCTGCAGCCGCAAAGCTGCTATCGCGCGGCAGGGATGGTCGAGCGCGCAGACTACAATAAGCGCTCGGTCCGTACCGTAGTCCTCCCGCTGAGCCCCATGCGCGATCCCGTTGCCCAGGCCATACGATTGCAGGATTACGCCCCTCCTGCATTTCTCATCAGCGACGTCGAGCTGGATGTCGACGTGCACGAAGACTTCACGCGAGTGCGCGCGCGCTCGTCGGTGCGCCGCAACCCGGCCTCGACCGATCCACGCGCACCCCTGGTGCTGGACGGCGAGGACCTCGCGCTCGAATCCGTCGCTCTCGACGGCCGGCCGCTGTCCTCGGCGGATTTTTCGGTCGGCGAGCGTCAACTCATCCTGAGCGCGGCGCCCGAGGCGTTCGCGCTCGAAACCGCCTGCTGCATCGAGCCGCGCAAGAACACGCGGCTGATGGGATTTTACGCCTCGAAGGACGGATTTTTCAGCCAGTGCGAAGCCGAGGGGTTCCGTCGCATCACTTATTTCCTCGACCGCCCGGACGTGATGTCCCGTTATACCGTCACGCTGCACGCAGACCGGGCAGGTTACCCGGTGCTGCTGTCGAACGGCAACCTGGCCGCCAGCGGAGACGATCCGGCTGGACGCCATTGGGCGCGCTGGCACGATCCCTTTCCCAAGCCTTGTTATCTGTTCGCCATGGTGGCGGCGAAGCTCGATGTGCTCGAGGACTTCTACGTCACCCGGTCGGGCCGCCGTGTGCGGCTTGCCGTGTATGTCGAGCCGGGCAAGCTCGACCAGTGCCGTTTTGCCATGCAGGCGCTCAAGAAGGCGATGAAATGGGACGAGGGGGTGTTCGGGCTCGAGCTCGACCTCGACCAGTACATGATCGTCGCGGTGGGCGACTTCAACATGGGCGCGATGGAGAACAAGGGCCTCAACGTCTTCAATACCAAGTACGTGCTCGCGCGTCCGGACATCGCCACAGACGTCGATTACATGAACATCGATCGCGTCGTGGCCCACGAGTATTTCCACAACTGGACGGGCAACCGCGTGACCTGCCGGGACTGGTTCCAGTTGTCGCTCAAGGAGGGCCTCACGGTTTTCCGCGACCAGGAATTTGGCGCGGACATGTATTCGCGCCCCGTGCAGCGCATCCAGGAAGTGCGGGCCTTGCGCGCGGCGCAGTTTCCCGAGGACGCCGGGCCGATGGCGCATCCTGTGCGGCCGCAGTCGTACATGGAAATCAGCAACTTCTATACTGCGACGGTGTACGAGAAAGGCGCCGAGGTGGTGCGCATGATCCACACGCTCGTCGGCGCACAGGCGTTTCGCAAGGGCATGGACCTGTATTTTCAGCGCCACGACGGCCAGGCCGTCACGTGCGACGAGCTCGTCTCGGCCATGGAGGATGCTTCAGGGGTGGATCTGTCGCAGTTCAGGCGCTGGTACGATCAGGCCGGGACGCCGCGCCTGGGCATCGCGACGCGCTATGACGCCGCCGCCCGACAGTACTCCATCACGGTGAACCAGTGCTGCCCGCCTGCGCCCGGACAGGACGCCAAGCTGCCGCTGCACATTCCGTTCGCGTTCGGCCTGGTCGGTCCCGACGGCCGGGACATCGGGCTGCGGCTGAAAGACGAGCCACGCGCCGCCGGCACCAGCCGGGTGCTGTCACTGAAGCGCGAGTCCGAAGAGTTCGTTTTCGTGGACGTGCCCGAGGCGCCGGTGCCGTCGCTGCTGCGCGGTTTTTCGGCCCCGGCGATCGTGCAGCACGACTACTCCGAGTCCGAGCTCGCGCACCTCATGGCCCACGACACGGACACCTTCAACCGCTGGGAAGCAGGGCAGCGCCTTTCGCTGCAGCTGCTGCTCGGGAATGTCCGGACCTCGCGCGCGGGGCAGCCATTGCAGGTGCCGGGCTCTTATATCGAGGCCTTCGCCCGGGTGCTGCGCCAGGCGCAAGCCGATCCCGCCTTCGCCGCTGAAGCGCTGGCGCTGCCCTCCGAAGCCTACCTTGCCGAACAGATGGACGAAGTGGATCCCGACGCCATCCACGCCGCGCGCAGCGGCTTGCGCCGGCGGCTCGCCGAAGCGTTGCGCGCGGACTTCTCGAGCGCCTATTCTGAGTACGCGGTGTCAGCGCCGTATTCTCCCGATGCGCGCTCGGCGGGCAAACGCGCCCTCCGCAACCTCTGCCTCGCCTATCTCATGGAACTGGACGAACCCGGGATACGCGAGCTGTGCAAGGAGCAGTTCGACTGCGCAGACAACATGAACGACGCCATGGCGGCGCTCGCCGCGTTGTCCAATCTCGACTGCCCGGAAAGAATCGCGGCCCTCGATGCTTTTTATGCCAGATGGCAGGGGGAGCCGCTGGTGGTGGACAAATGGCTCGCGGTCCAGGCGAGCTCGCGCCTGCCAGGCACGCTGAAAGAGGTCCGGCGCCTCAGCGCCCACCCGGCGTTCGATGTGCGCAACCCCAACAAGGTTTATGCGTTGATACGCGGCTTCTGCGCGAACCATGCCCGCTTCCACGCCGCCGACGGCGCTGGTTACGCGTTCGCCGCCGAAAAGGTGATCGAGATCGACGCGCTCAATCCTCAGGTGGCGGCGCGCGTGGCGCGAGCCTTCGATCGCTGGAAAAAATTCGACGCGGGGCGGCGGGCGCGGGCCTGCGCCGCGCTGGAACGCATTCGGGACACGCGCGGCCTTTCCCGGGACACCTCCGAAATAGTCATGCGGGCCCTGAGTTGAACGCTTATGGCTGAGCCACTGCGATTGCTGATGCTGGAGGACAGCGAGGACGACGCCGAGCTGGAGCTCCAGGCGATCCGCCACGCGGGCTTCGACTGCGAAATGCGGCGCGTCGATTCGCGCGCCTCGTTCCAGGCCGCGCTGGACGAGGGTCCCTGGGATCTGGTCCTCGCGGATTACAACCTGCCGTCCTTCACCGGCCTGGATGCGCTGCTGCTGGTGCGCGCCCGCGATCCGGTGCTGCCCTTCATACTGATTTCCGGCACGCTCGGCGAGGATCGCGCCATCGAAAGCCTGAAGGCCGGCGCGAGCGACTACCTCATCAAGGACAGCCTCGTTCGGCTCGTGCCGGCCATACGGCGGGCACTCGGGGAACACCAGGAAAGGCTGCAGCATCTGGCCACGCAGCGCGCCCTTGAAGAAAGCGAGGAGCGCTACCGGGGCATCGTGGAAGACCAGACCGAGCTCATCGTGCGCTGCGACCGCCAGCACGCCATCCGCTTCGCGAACCAGGCCTTCGGGCGCTGGCACGGCCGCCAGGTCGCCTCGTTGATCGGGATGCCGCTGCTCGACTTCGTGGACGAGGTCGACCGCGGCTCCGTGACCGGCGCACTGGATTCGCTCAGCGCCGGTTCGCCGATAGTGGAGTGCGAATGCCGCGCGTCGTCCGATTTCGACGACCAGCCCCGCTGGCAGCAATGGACGTTCCGCGGTTTTTTCGATCGCAGCGGCCGGCTCGTTCAGATCCAGGGCGTCGGGCGCGACATCACTGAACGCGTCTCGATGCTCAATACGGTGCAGCGGATGCAGCAGCGGCTGCGCCAGCTGTCGTGGCGCTTTCTGGGCATTATCGAGGGCGAGCGCCGCAACCTCTCGCGCGAGCTGCACGACGAAATCGGGCAGATCCTGACCGGCATACGGTTCAACCTGGAGGCACTGGCGCGGCAGGTGACCGACGCGAAAGCGCAGGAGCGCATCCGCGACAGCATCGAGTCCACGCAGCTGGTCCTGCAACGGGTGCGGCATGTTTCGCATAACCTGCGTCCGGTGCAGCTGGACGACCTCGGGCTGATCGCAGCGGTGCGGCTGCACCTGGATCGCCAGGCTTCGATCGGCGCCTTCAGGCCGCATTTCAGCGCGAGAGCACTGGAAGGACGCCTCGCCCCCGAAGTCGAGACCACCTGCTTTCGCATCGCCCAGGAGTCGCTCACCAACGTGCTGCGGCACTCCGGGGCGAAGAACGTGTGGATCGAGCTGGAACAGAACGATGACGCGCTGCTGCTCAGCATCCGCGACGACGGCCGCGGCTTCGACCCGCGCGCCGAAGGCGCCGGGCTGGGCGGCGAAAGCCTCGGCCTGCTCGGCATGGAGGAGCGCCTCGCGCTCCTGGGCGGGACGCTCCAGGTGCGCTCGGCGCCCGGCGCCGGGACGGACGTGCTGGCGAGGATCCCGCTGCGCGAAACCGTCCCGGTCGAGAACGACTAGCCGCCATGCCCACCATACGCATCCTGCTGGTGGACGACCACAAACTGGTGCGGGCGGGCATGCGCTCGCTGCTCGCCAGTTTTCCCGATTTCGAAGTGGTGGGCGAAACCGACGACGGGGCGGCGGCGGTCGAGCTCGCCGGGTCGCTGAAGCCCAACCTGGTGCTGATGGATATAGCCATGCACGGCCTGAACGGCCTGGATGCGACCGCGCGTATCCGGCAGAACCACCCGGAGGTGCGGGTGATGATCCTGTCGATGCACTCCAACGAGGAATACGTGTTCCAGGCGCTGCGCGCCGGAGCCTCCGGCTACCTGCTGAAGGATTCGGCCACCTCGGAGCTGGAGTTCGCCATCCGCTCGGTCACCCGCGGCGAAACCTATCTGAGCCCGCCGATTTCCAGGGCGGTGGTGGACGGCTACGTGCAGCGCATGATGACCGAGCAGCCGCTGGATCTGCTGACGCCGAGGCAGCGCGAAATCCTGCAACTGGTCGCCGAAGGCCGCAGCACCAAGGAAATCGCGCACCGGCTGAGCCTCTCGGTGAAGACCATCGAGGCCCACCGTTCGCAGATCATGGAGCGGCTGGGGATTCGCGACATTCCCGGCCTGGTCCGCTTCGCCGTGCGCGCCGGGCTGATTACCGCGGATCGCTGAACCACTGAACAATACAAAAGCGCACGTCGTCATTCTGGGCTGCGGCTTCGGCGGGCTGGAAGCCGCCAAATGCCTGGCGCGCGCGCCGCTCAGCATCACGCTCATCGACCGCTGCAATCACCACCTGTTTCAGCCGTTGCTCTATCAGGTGGCCACGGCCGGATTGCCCGCGCCTTCCATTGCCGCGCCCATCCGGCATATCTTCAGGAAGCAGCGCAATCTCACCGTCCTGATGGGCGAAGCGCAGCGCATCGACACGGCTCGCCGGGTGGTGCTGCTGGAAGACGGGGGCGAAATCGGCTACGACCATTTGATCGTGGCGACCGGTGCCACGCACAGTTATTTCGGCCAGGATGCCTGGGCGCCGTATGCGCCAGGCTTGAAAACGCTCGAAGACGCATTCGAGTTGCGGCGCCGGATACTGCTCGCCTTCGAGCGGGCGGAGCGCGAATCGGATGTCGCGGCGCGGCGCGGCTGGCTCAATTTCACCGTCATCGGGGCCGGCGCGACCGGCGTCGAGATGGCCGGAACGCTGGCCGAAATCGCCCGGCACACTCTGGCGGACGAATTTCGCCGTATCGATACACGCGACGCCCGCATATACCTCATCGAAGCAGGCGAGCGGGTGCTCCCGACCTACCCTGCCGAGCTCTCCGAGAAGGCTCGCCGGCAGCTGCAAAGGCTGGGAGTGGAAGTGCGCACGGGCAACCGGGTGATTTTCCTGGACGCGAAGGGCGTCGTGGTGAAGCACAAGGACGGCGAGGAGCGGATCGCCTCGCGCACCGCCATCTGGGCGGCTGGCGTGGCCGCCTCGCCGTTGGGCCGCTCGCTGGAAGCGCCGCTCGATCGTGCGGGGCGCGTCAAGGTCGAGCCCGACCTGACTATACCCGGTCATCCCGAAGTGAGCGTCATCGGCGACCTCGCCTATATCGAAAACAACGGCACGCCCGTTCCGGGCGTGAGCCCGGCCGCCAAGCAAATGGGACGGCGCGCGGCGAGGAACATCGTGGCGCGACTGCAAGGCCGTCCCGCGCGGCCGTTTCGCTACATCGATTACGGCATCCTCGCCACCGTAGGCCGCAGAGCCGGGGTGGCGGTGGTCGGCCGCCTGAAATTGTCGGGATTTCCGGCGTGGCTGATGTGGCTGTTCACCCACATCTACTTCCTGATCGGCTTCCGCAACCGGCTGGTGGTGATGATCGACTGGGCCTGGTCCTATTTCACTTTTCAGCGCCACGCGCGGATCGTCATCAAGCCGGGCATGCAGCAGCACGAATCAGAGATGTAGGTGCGGCGCGCAGGGTCTTGATTTTCGTCGCCCCTGAACCCATTTACTGCCAGAATTGTCGAAGGCCCGGGCAAACGCCGTTTGCCCGCCCGCCCATCCACCTGTGAGGAGCTTTAGCCGACCATGAAACGGATTTTTCTGTTCCTTGCCACCAACCTGGCCGTACTGGTGGTGCTGTCCCTCATCCTGAACCTGTTCGGGCTGGACCGGTATCTGACGGAGAGCGGCATCGACTACCAGGCGCTGCTGCTGTTCTCGGTGGTGGTGGGCTTCACCGGGTCGATCTTTTCGCTGCTGATCTCCAAGCCCGTCGCGAAATGGTCTACCGGGGCGCATGTCATCGACGGCTCCGAAGGTTCCAACGAATACTGGCTGGTGCAGACCGTGCACCGGCTGGCGGACCGCGCCGCCATCGGCCATCCCGAAGTGGCCGTCTACGAAGGCGAGCCGAACGCCTTTGCCACGGGCGCCTTCAAGAACGACGCCCTGGTGGCCGTCTCGACCGGGCTGCTGCAGGGGATGAGCCGGGAAGAAGTCGAGGCCGTGCTCGCCCATGAGGTGTCGCACGTCGCCAACGGCGACATGGTGACCCTGACCCTCATTCAGGGCGTGGTGAACACCTTCGTCGTGTTCCTCGCCCGCGTGGTGGGCTTTTTCGTCGACAAGGCGATCTTCAAGACCGAGCGCGGCATCGGGCCGGGCTTCTATGTCACCGTCATCGTGTGCCAGATCGTCTTCGGCATCCTCGCATCGATAATCGTCGCCTGGTTCTCCCGCTACCGGGAATTCCGGGCCGATCGCGGCTCGGCCGAGCTGCTCGGCTCGCCGCAGCCGATGATCCAGGCGCTCGCCCGGCTGGGGGGCATGCAGCCGGGCGCGTTGCCGCAATCCTTCAAGGCGAGCGGCATCACCAACCGGTCAGGATTCATGGCGCTGTTCGCGTCTCACCCGCCGATCGAGCAACGCATCGCGGCGCTCCAGACGCGCGACTAACCAGCCTTGGCTGCTGTCGGGCTCCGCCGGGCGGAGCCCGATTTTCTTGCGAGCGTGCGGCGATGCCGCGCACCGGCGCGACGCACGACAACAACAATGAAATGAACCCGGTCATTCTTCTGCTCGCCCTCGCGGGCGTCAATTCCGGCATAGCGTTCCGTTCCGTGGAGCCGATGCTGCCGCGCCTGGCTGCCGATTTTGGTACCGACATCCCGACCGCCGCGAACGTCATTACCTTTTTTGCGATTTCATACGCCATCGCGCAACTCGCACACGGCGCGCTGGGCGACCGCTTCGGGAAGCTGCGCGTCATCACGGTGATGCTGGGGCTGTCCACGGTTGGTTTCGCCGGCTGCGCCTTCTCCCCGGATCTTCCCACGCTGCTCGCATGGCGGGCCGTCACCGGCGTGGTGTCATCGGCCTCGGTGATGCTGGGCATGGCGTACATCGGCGATACGGTCGCGCTGGAGGAGCGCCACACCGTCATGGCGCATTACATGGCCGGAAACGTGCTGGGGCACGCGCTCGGCCCCTTTGTCGGCGGCGTGTTGACCGACCTTCTGGGCTGGCAGGCCACGTTCATGTTCATCAGCCTGGCGTTCGGCAGCGTGGGGTTGATCCTGTACCGCCGAACCCGCTCGGAATGGGACGTCGAGGAGCGCCCGGCCCTCCCGGCCTTCGCCCTTTCCCGGTACACCGACATCCTGCGGGCGCCTTCGGCCCGGACGGTGATGCTGTTCGCGTTCGTCGAGACGTTCTTTTTCTTCGGGGCCATTGCCTACCTGCCTGCGCTGCTCAAAGAGCGCTTCGACCTGTCCTACACCCTCATCGGGCTGACCCTCTCGGGCTTCGGCGCCGGCGGCCTGCTTTATGCCGCGGCGGTCTCGTGGCTGCTGCGCCACTTCAAGCCGTTGACGCTCGTTCTGGCAGGTGGTCTGCTGGTGTTCGGCTGCTATGCCGCAAGCGCTTTGCTGGCGACCTGGTGGCCCCTGGTGCCTTGCATGGTGCTGCTCGGCTTCGCCTTCAACATGCTGCACAACACGCTGCAGATACGCGCGACCGAAATTGCGCCGCACGCGCGCGGCATCGGCATGGCGCTGTTCAGCTTCGCCTGGGTGCTGGGCCAGGGGCTGGGCGTGGCCGCCATGGGCCTCGGCGTCGCGCCCTTCGGCTACGCCGCCATGATCGCGCTGTACGGCGCCGGGTTCGCCTTGTTCGGCGTGTGGATGCGCAATCGGTTCATGCTGCCCGGTCGGGCATAATCGAACGCGAACATGGACACACTCACTCACGCTCTTTCCGGCGCGTTGCTCGCGCGTGCCACCGCCTCGCGCATGCCCGCAGCCCCGATAGGCCAGCGCGTCGCCGTGGGGCTCGTGGCTGCGGCGTTCCCGGACATCGATTACCTCGGAAGCTTCGTCTCGCCGCTCACGTACCTGCTGCATCACCGCGGGATCACGCATTCCGTGGTGCTGCTGCCGCTCTGGGCGTGGCTGCTCGCGGTCCTGGCTGCGCTCGCGTTTCGGCGCCGCCTCGCATGGCGGCCGTACTATGGCGTGGCCGCTCTGGGTCTCGCCGCTCACATCGCGGGCGATGTCATCACCTCGTACGGCACGATGGTATTTGCGCCCCTGTCCGGCGCGCGTTATGCCTTGAGCACGACATTCATCATCGACCTGTGGTTCTCCGGCATCATCCTGACGGGACTCATCGTTTCCGGCGTGTGGCGCCGTTCGCGCATTCCCGCCGTGGCGGCGAGCCTCGTGCTCGCGGCTTACGTGGGCTTCCAGGCGGTGCTGCGCACCCAGGCGATCGTATTCGGAGAGCAATACGCGCAACGCCTCAGGCTCGCCGGTGCCGAAGTGGATGCGCAGCCGGGCGCGGTGTCGCCGTTCAACTGGGCGGTGTACGTGCGCACCGACGGCGAGTACCACCACAGCTACATCAACCTCGCCCGGCGCACGCGAGCGCCCGAGCCCGGACCCGAGACCGGCTTCTTCGCGAGGCTCTCGGCACCGTTTTTCCCGCCTGCCGAAGCGGTGTGGCGCACCGCGAGCCTCCTGGGCGCAACCGCTGAAGACAGGTCACTCGCCCGAGAGGCGTGGAACCAGCCGTCGCTCGATTTTTTCCGATGGTTCGCGCAATATCCGGCGCTGTACCGGATCGACCGCGGCAATCCTTTGGAATGCGTATGGTTCTACGACCTGCGCTTTTCCAGGCCGGGCATCGAGCGCCTGCCTTTCCGCTACGGCGTGTGCCGCGACAACGGCGGGCGCTGGGAGCGTTTTCAGCTCGACGGCGACAGCGAGCGCGTGCCGTTCAACTGAACCCGCCGCCCCTCATCATCTCGTCCAGCGAGTCGATGCTGCGTTCCAGGTCCGCGAGCATGTCCAGTTGCTGCCCGGAAGAAAGCGGCATGTCGCCCCTTCCGGCCATGGCACGCAACAGCTCTGCGATGCTGCCCGACTCTCCCGGGCGATAGCCCGCCCGTTCGGCCAGCAGCCGCGACACGCCTTCGACGTTGGCCGCCCGGTACTTCGTGTCCAGGTAATCGAGGATGTGCTGCTCCATGTCCTGGACCTGGAGATTGCCGAACTCACCGCAGCAGCTGCAGCCTCCGCCGAAAGCGATATGGCCTTGCGCCAGGCGCGTCCATCGCCCCAGCAGCTGCATGGCCCGGATGGGCGCGGCCATCGGGGCCTGCTTGGCCGACGACGCCTTGCCGCCCTTGCCGAACGCCGCCTTGTTCATCGTCCTGTTCACGAGCCGCCACCGCGTGTGTTCATGTTGGTGAGGATTGTAACGCGGAGCGCGCGGCTGTCCTGCCTGCGATCAGGGTGGAATCGGGGCGCGTGCGTGTAAGATTTCGTTCCTCGCCCGTTCGCCTTGTCAGTGCAGCCAGGAGAAATTGAATGCCGCCCGTTAAAAAACGCAAAACTGTTCGCGCACGCACCCGCGCGACGGCCGACGCCGTGCTCACCGAAATCGTGCGCAACGGCGTCCTCGCGGTGACCGAGGAAATGAAGACCAACCTCACGCGCACCGCGTACAACATGATCATCTACGAGGCGCTCGATTTCACCGTGGGCCTGTATACGGCCGAGGGCGAAACGGTGTCCATCGGGCTGGGGCTCCCGATGTTCATTCGCGGCATGGCTGAAACCGTCAAGGCGAAGCTTCGGCATTTCGGCAAGGACCTGGAACCCGGCGACATCATGGTCACGAACGACTCCTACATCACCGGCAGCCACTTGAACCACTTCACTTTCAGCCTGCCGATTTTTCACCAGGGCGAGCTGTGTGCGTTCGCCTGCTGCATGGCGCACTGGATGGACGTGGGCGGGGTCCTGGGCGGCATGACCACCGATATCTATTCGGAGGGACTGCAGATCCCGATCATGAAGTACCAGAAAGCGGGCGTCCTGAACCACGACCTGGTGGACATCATCCGCATGAACGTGCGCCTACCAGAGCGCGCCATGGGCGACCTGCGCGCGCAGGTCACCGCGCTGAAAACGGGCGAGCGGCGCTTCCTGGAATTGCTGGACCGCTACGGCCGGGAGCCGGTGCTCGCGGCCATCCGCAACATCATGGACCATTCCGAGGCGGCCGCCCGTGCGCGCACCCGCACCATTCCGGACGGCGTGTACGAAGCCGAATCGTTCATGGACGACGACGGCATCGACATCGGCCAGCGCATTCCCATCAAGGTCCGCGTGGTCAAACAAGGCGACGAAATGACCGTCGACCTTTCGGAGGTGAGCCGCCAGGTGCGCGGCGGCTTCAACTCCGGCATGACGACCGGCTACGGCTGCGCGCAGGTCGCCTACAAGTGCCTCACCTCGCCCACCGATTATCCGATCAATGAAGGCAGCTTCCGCGCGCTCAAGGTGGTGCTCGAGCCGGGGACGGTGGTGACGGCGGTGCGGCCCGCCGCCATGCGCACCTGGATGACCTTTCCCATGACGGTGGTCGATACCGTGTTCAAGGCCATGGAGCAGGCGGTCCCGCAGCGCACCATCGCGGCTCACCATGCCGATCTGCTGGTGGGCATATTCAACGGTATCTCGCCGCGGGACGGGCGCTTCTACCTGGGTGACCTCGGTCCGACCGGCGGCGGCTGGGGCGCGAAGCACAACGAGGACGGCATGAGCGCCACGGTGTGCCTGAACGACGGCGACACGCACAACAGCCCCTGCGAACAGGTGGAGGCGAAATACCCGGTGCTGTTCGAACGGCATGCCCTGCGCGAAGACTCCGGAGGCGCCGGCCGGCATCGCGGCGGCCTGGGGTCGGAAAAGGCGGTCATGGCCCGGGCCACCATGAGCATCAGCGTTCGGGTCGACCGCGTGCATTGCCCGCCCTGGGGCTTGCAGGGCGGCCTGCCCGGCATGGGCAACGAGCTCGCGCTGCGCATCGACGGCAAGCAGATCGAAAACCTGCCGAACGCGAAGCTCTTCGCGCGGCAGATCAAGACTGGGGACGCCTTCATCCTGCGCGCGGGCGGGGGCGGCGGCTTCGGCCCGCCCCATGAACGCGATCCCGGGAAGGTGGCGTATGACGTAAGCCAGGGCTATGTCAGCCGGAAGGTCGCGCGGAATGTGTACGGCGTAGAGCTGAGCGAGGATGGAGCGGTGGACGAGGAAGCTACGCGGCGGCTTCGGGCGAAGGCGGCTTAGAACAAATTCAGAAATTAAGCGTTAGCAGTGCTCGGAACGGTTTCTGCAAGATTCGAGGTCCCATATGTCTGCCCGATTTTGATGGTTACGCGGGTAACGCTCCAACGTGGACGGACGCCAAACGCGTAACCATCAAAATCGGGCAGATCCAGTAAACGCTCTACGTAGTGAATACCGTGCCTATTTTTCGGTCTTTTCCGTTTTCTTCGCGAGCTCTTTTTCCCCCACCATCTGCACCGTGAACGGCGCCCGCGGCGAGCCTTCGCCCGCGTACACGGTGAGGTGCGGATAGGGAATCTCTATCCCGTTCGCTTCGAACGCCGCCTTGAGGCGCTTCAAATACTCCCGCATCACGTTCCACTGCTCCAGCGGCAGGGTCTTGAGCCGCGCGCGCAGCACCACCGCCGAATCGCCCCACTTCTCCACCCCGGCGATGTCCAGGTCCTCCAGGATTTTGGGTCCGAACACCGGGTCTTTGCGCAGCGCGGACGCCTGCTCGCGCATCACCTCGAACGCCTGGTCGACGTCGGAGCGGTACGCGATACCCGGCTCGACGACGGCGAAGGCATAGCCCATGGTCATGTTGCTCACCGTGGAAATCAGGCCGTTCGGAACGAAATGCACCACGCCGTGCCAGTCGCGCAGCCTGACGTAGCGCAGCGTCACTTCCTCCACGAGTCCCGCTTTCCCGCCGGCCTCGATCACGTCGCCGTTGCGGATCTGGTTCTCGAACAGCAGCACGAAGCCGGTGAAATAATCCTTCACCAGGCTCTGGACCCCGAAGCCGATCGCGATACCCGCCACGCCTGCAGTGGCAATCAGCGGCGCGATGGAGATGCCGAGCTCGCCCAGCACCAGCATCACCGCCACGATGATGATCACCACGCCCGCGATGTAGCGGAACACGTGCGTCATGGTGGCAATCTGCTTGGCGTTGTCGGCGTCGATCGCCCGCGCGGTCAGGCGCGTGCGCGCCACGCTGATGAGCCGGGAACAAAGCGCCCATGCGACCCAGGCGAGCACCAGCACCAGGCCGATGCGCCAGGCAGCCTGCACGGCCTCGACGAGATAGGGAACCTGGTCCAAACCCAAAGAGCTCAGCATTGTTTTTGCCCCCGCGATTCTGCCTGCCGGCTCGCGCAATGGTACGCGAAATGCACAGGCGCGATCTTTCTGCCATCATTGTTTCAGTGATTGCCCCGCCATGTCTTACGCTCCCGCACGCCGGCGCTTTCTCCGGGCCGCACTGGCCGCGCCGCTCGCCGCAACCCTTGCGCCCGCGCCGGCGGCGCAGCCGGGTCTCATGAAGCGGCCGATCCCCCGCACGGGGGAGCTTCTCCCTGTCGTGGGCCTGGGAACCTGGCAGGTTTTCGATGTGGCGCGCGACAAGGCGGGCCGTGCCGAAGCGCGCGAGGCGCTGCAGGCGTTCGCGCAACTCGGCGGCGCCCTCATCGATTCGTCACCGATGTACGGCTCGTCG
>Ga0156229_1231_pt1 | contig 17581 bp, 16 predicted proteins | sample RifCSPlowO2_12_FD_116156 | JGI IMG/M metagenome (GOLD analysis project Ga0156229, IMG submission 116156) | Betaproteobacteria bacterium RIFCSPLOWO2_12_FULL_66_14 | reverse complement strand
CACCGCCTGCGGATCGTCGAACACCTGGATGCGCCGCTTCTGGTGGCTGGTGATGAAGCCGTCGTAGGCCACCAGCACCGGCAGACGCACGTCGGCGTGCTCGCCGATTTTGACCGCGGCGAAATTCAGGTCGTACACCGCCTGCGGGTCGCGCGCACAGAGCACGATCCAGCCTGTATTGAGTGCGTAATAGATGTCGGAATGGTCGCCGCGGATATCGAGCGGTCCGGACACCGCGCGCGCGGCGACGTTCAGCACCATGGGCACGCGTGTGCCCGCCTGCACCGGCAACTGCTCCAGCGCATAGAGCAGGCCCTGCGCGCTGGTCGCATTGAGCACCCTGCCGCCGCCAAGCGCCGCGCCATAGCAGATGCCGGCCGCGCCGTGCTCGCCGTCGCCTGCGATCATGACGATGTCGTGCTCGCCCTCGGCCTGCATACGGGAGAGCGTTTCGGCCACTTCGGTGGACGGCGTGATGGGGAAGTAGCCCATGACGTGAAAGCCGATGTCGCGCGCGGCGAGGGCCGCGGCCTCGTTGCCGCTGCGGAAATCGCCCTTCTGTCGGGCGATGCCGCTCGCAGCGGCGTCGGCTGCACGCTGCGACAGCGTGGAATTCGGGAGGGATGCGTTCATGTCATGCAATCAGATCGGGGAAGAGCGGCACCCTGAGCCGGTCGGCGAGGCCAGGGGTTTCGGCCTCTCTTGAGAAGGCGCCGGTCGGGCACGACTCCACGCAGCGGAGGCACCCCTTGCAGTAACGGTAGTCCGCGCCCATCAATTCGCGCTCGTACTTGCCGCCTTCCGCGCCATCGGCCCACACCAGACACAGGTCCGGGCAAATCAGCTGGCACACGCCGCAGTGGATGCACTTGGCGCGATCGAGCACCGGGAGCCAGCCGGTGCGCGAAGCCGACAGATCGTTCCACATCGTGTTGCCGGGCTCCGGAATGATGCCTCCGACGGGCTGGGTCTCGTAGCCCCACGCCGGCTCGGAACGCGCGATCGGCAGGTCGCCCTCGGCCCGGCCCACGTCCTCCAGCAGCTCGAACTCGGCGGCGCCGCGCCGGAAAGCCCGTTCGTTGGCGGCGACCGCCTCGGGGTGCCGGCCGGCGAACTCCTCGGAGAACGCTTCGAGCACCTGCTCGGCGTCGAGAAACGGCACCGCGGCACAAAGTGTTCCGAGCAGCACGGCGTTCGGCCGCGACTTCTCTTCCACTGCGATGCGCAGCGCGTCCACGCGGACGGCGCGCGCGGTGCGCGGCAGCGCCGCCAGCTCGGGCGGAACCGATCCGGGCGGCGCGTTGTAAATAAAGATGCCGTCGCGGCGCAATCCAGCGACGGTGGCGGGGTTGCCCATGAGCGCGGCGTGGAACACCACGATCGCGTCCGGCGTTTCCACGGGCGCGCTGGTGCGTATGGGTCGCTCCGAAGGACCCAGCCGCACGAAGGAGCGCACCAGCGAACCTTTCTTCTCGGAGCCGTAGGAGGAAAAATGTGCTCCGTTCAGCCCCATTCGCAGGACCGCGGCGCTCGCGAGCACCTGACCTGCCGCGTGGGCACCGAGGCCGCCGATGGACTCGAAGCGGATCTCGAAGAATCGGTCCGCGTGGGGGAGCGAAATGCTGCTGTTCAACATAGCTGCCCCGGGGCCCCGCCAGATTGCAGAAAAAGACTGGCGCCTGACAACGCTTCTCGACGACCACTGCGGCTTCTCATGGGTCCTCACCGTTGGCAAGGCTTGATTATCCCGGGCCTGCGCGGCGTCACTTTGACTTGGATCAAACTGCGAGCCGCATTCCGGTTGCAATGCCCCGCGCTGCCCTACCTGTGTAACCAAGGTTACAGACCGGCTCACAGCCTCTAGCGTAGTGTGGGCTCGCCAAAGTCCGACTGAATCTCGTACGCTGGAGAAGAAAAATCATGGCACGCTCCCTACTGTACGCACTGGCCGCCTCGCTGCTATCTGCAACACCGCTCGCCTGGTCGCAACCGCAGGGCGAAGGAATCCTCAGGGAAAATCCGCACTACAAGCTGGTCACCCAATACGAGGGGACAAAAACCTGCCTGCAGTGCCACGAGGCCCAGGCAAAGCACGTCTTCTCGTCGGTGCACTACCAGTGGAAAGCCGAGGCGCCGAACCTCGCCAATGCCCAGGGCCGCAAGATCGGCAAGCTCAACAGCACCAACGACTTCTGCACCAACCCGTCCATCAGCTGGATCGCCATCCTCACCAACGAGCAGGGGAAGCTCCTCAGCAACGGCTGCTCCAAGTGCCACGCCGGTCTCGGCGCGAAGCCCTCCGAGGAGCTCAGCCGGGCGCAGCTGGAAAACCTGGACTGCCTGATCTGCCACGCGCCCAATTACCGGCGCGAGGTGGTGAAGAAAAGCGACGGCACCCTCACTTGGGCCCCCACGGCGATGAAGAACAGCGAGCTCATGCTCAACGTAGCGCAAAACGTCGCGCGCCCGACGAACGAGAGCTGCCTGCGCTGCCACGTCGGCTCAGGGGGCGGGCTCAACTACAAGCGCGGCGACCTGGAAACCGCGCACGCCAGGCCGACGCGCGACTTCGACGTGCATATGGGCAGCGGCATCCAATGCATCCAGTGCCACAAGTTCCAGGATCATCGCGTCTCGGGGGGCGGAACGCTGATGGGCGGCATGGATCTCCCGAACGACCAGCGGCCCCGGTGCGAAAGCTGCCACAAGACCCAGGTGCACAAGAACGCCACCTTGAATCGCCATGCCTCCGCGGTGTATTGCACCACCTGCCACATCCCCGGCTTCGCGCGCAAGGATCCGACCGACATGCACCGCGACTGGTCGAAAGCCGAACCCGTGCAGGGCGAGGGCCGCTTCGAGCCGCATATCCAGTTGAAAAGCAACGTGCAGCCCGCCTACGCCTGGTGGAACGGCAAGGGCACGATCGCGTTGCTCGACCAGCCCGTCACCCGGCAGGCGAACGGCAAAGTCGCCATGTACAAGCCGGAGGGCTCGATCGCCGATCCGAAAGCACGCATCTACGCGTTCAAGTACCACACCGGCCGCTTGCCGATCCAGGCGTCCAACGACATGATGATTCCGGTTCAGGTGGGCGTGGTGTTTCGCACCGGCAACAACATGCAGGCCGTCAAGGCGGGCGCCAAGAACTACTTCGGCCGCGACGTTCCCGACGCCGACATCGGCTGGATCGACACCGAACGCTACATGGGCCTGTTCCATGAAGTGCAGCCCAAGAGCAAAGCGCTGGGATGCAGCGACTGTCATTCGGCGAACAGCCGCATGGACTGGAAAGCGCTCGGCTACAAGGGCGACCCGATGAAGAGCGGCGGCCGGCGCATCAAAGTGAGCGCCAGCCGCTAGTGCCGTGCGCGGGAGCTGGAGTAAGATGGCCTGCCGTACGGCGCCTGCCGTCGGAACTCAACCCCGCACGCCGGCACATGGACAACAAGCGGCTCGCCCGGATCGCGCTGGTCGCGCTGCTTGCGCTCGGCTGCGTGCTGATTCTGGAGCCGTTCATCGCGGCGATCCTGTTCGCCGCGGTGATCTGCATCACTACCTGGCCGCTGTACGCCTGGCTGCTTGTGCGTCTCAAGGGCCGCGCCTGGCTGGCGGCGCTGCTGATGACGCTGCTGCTGACGCTGGTGGTTTTGCTGCCGATGTCGCTGCTGGCCGTCAGCCTGGCAGAGGTAACCCCCGGGCTGATCGAAAAAATCCGGGCCCTGGAAAAGGCCCAGGTCGCCCCGCCCGAGTGGCTGCGGAGCATCCCGCTGGCCGGCGACCAGATCGAAGCCTACTGGCGCCAACTCGTGGAAAGCCGGGAGGAGCTGAACGCGCTGCTGCGCCAGCTCTATGACCCGACGCGCCGTTTCCTGCTGAAGGCCGCCTCGCTGGTGGGTGAAGGGCTGCTGCAGTTGCTGCTGGTGCTGTTCATCGCGTTTTTCTTCTACCGTGACGGCTCGCTGCTCGCCGAGCGGCTGCGCGTGCTCGGCCGCCGGTTGAGCGGCGAGCTGGGCGAGCAGATGGTGATGCTCGCGCACAGCACCATAAACAGCGTCATGATCGGGATCGTCGGCACGGCTGCCGGGCAGGCACTGGTGGCGCTGATCGGTTTCCTGCTCGCCGGTGTGCCGGGCGCCATGCTGCTGGCGGCGGTCACTTTCTTCCTGTCCATGATCCCGATCGGGCCGCCGCTGGTGTGGGGCGGCGCCGCGTACTGGCTGTACGAACAGGGCGAGATCGGATGGGCGATCTTCATGGTGGTCTGGGGCGTGTTCGCCATCAGCAGCGTCGACAACTTCCTGAAGCCCTTTCTCATCAGCCGCACCGCCAGCCTGCCGATCCTGCTGATCGCCATCGGCGTGTTCGGCGGCGCGCTCGCTTTCGGCTTCGTAGGCATTTTCCTCGGGCCCACCCTGCTCGCGCTCGCGCTGGTGCTGGTGGACAAGTGGACCAGCGCCAAGCCGCCCCTGGAGAGCCGGAAGGCTCATTCCCCGGAAACCGTCGAATAACAATGGGGCGCGTTGATGATTATCAAGAAGCCGCAGATTGAGTTGTATTAAGCTATCCAGCCCGAGCACTGCGTTCCAGACGAGCCGATTTAAGAATAATTTCAACTTGCCGCTGCACGTCCGAGGATGCCTCCGTGCGGCGGTCAGGACGCCAATCTTGAGTAATTTGGTTGGGATAGTCACATCGAAGGGCAGCGCCTGCGTCGTCTTTCGCCCGCCGGTTCTCAGCTCCGTTTTCGATCCGTCTCTTCCACAGGGGAAAAATCCATGATTTCGATGCGTACTTGGCGCAATGGGCTGTTGATAGCGGCCGCAGGTCTGCTGGTCGCGTGTGCAAGCGATATAGCGACGCCGGAGCGCAGCGCCCGCAAGGGCGACGGGGCCCGCATCGAGATGGGCGTGGGCCACCTGAACCGCGACGGCAAGGCGTTCCACTACTGGGACAAGCAGAAAGAGATTCCTGCGGTGTGCGCGCGCTGCCATGCAAGGGAAGGCGTGCCGGAATATCTCAAGACCGGGAAGAACGCGCCCGCGCAGCACGTCAAGAACGCCTTCGCCTGCACCAACTGCCACGCCGACATGGTGACCTACGAGCGCCACAAGGTTTCGAAAGTGACGTTCCCCAGCGGCGTCACCGTGGACAGTGGCGACAACAACAAAAACCTGTGCATGACCTGCCACCAGGGACGCGAGTCCACCGCGAGCGTGAACAAGGCGCTCGCCGGAATGGCGGCGGACACGCCCAATCCCAAGCTCAACTTCATCCACGTGCATTACTTCCCGGCGGGCGCGACCCTGTACGGCGGCGAGGCAAAGGTCGGCTACGAATACGCCGGCAAGAAGTACGTGGGCCGCTTCAAACACACGGCCGGCGTGGACACCTGCACCGCCTGCCATGAAGTGCACACGGGTGAAGTGCGCGTGGAGCTGTGCGGGTCCTGCCACCAGGGGATCAAAGCCGATCCCAAGAACATCCGCATGGCAGGCAAGGGCGACTTCAACGGCGACGGCCGCGAGGACAGCATGGCGCGCGAGATCGAAAGCCAGAAGGCAGCGCTGTACGCGGCTATCCAGCAGTACGCGAGCGCGGCAGGCGGCTCGGCCATCGCGTTCACGCCCGACGGCCATCCCTACTGGTACACCGACACCAACGGCAACGGCCAGATAGACAAGGAAGAGTTCAACCCCAAGAACAACTACAAGGCGTACACCCCGCGGCTGATGCAGGCGATCTACAACTACACGTACGTGCTGCGAGACCCCGGTGCCCCGTATCACAACGGCCGCTATGCCGGGCAGCTGCTCTATGACTCGCTCGAAAGCCTCAATGCGAGCGGCAAGGCGTCCGTCAATATGGCAGGCAAGGTACGGCCCTAGCTCCCGGGCGCTCGACAGACCAGGGCGATCAGCCGCAGGGCGTTGCGCGGCGCATCGCCATGGGCGTCGTTGTCGAAGTAGACGTGCACATCGCGCCCCTCGCGCGTCCAGCGCCGCACTTTGCGTGCCCAGGCGCGAAGCTCGGGTTCCGGGTAGTTGGAAGCGTACGTGACCTCGCGGCCGTGCAGGCGGACATAAACCAGATCGGCAGTCACGGCGTCCCACAGCGGCCAATCGGCGGCATCCGACTGGCACACCGCGATGCGGTGCCGGCGCAGGCATGCGGCCACCTCCTGGACGAACCAGGACGGATGGCGGAACTCGATTGCATGCCGCGCCCGCCGCCACCTGCCGAGAGCGCGCGCGAAGCCTTCGAGCCGCTCCAGGTTGCAATGGAAATTGCGCGGCAGCTGCCAAACCACCGCGGCGAGCTTCACCCCGAGCCCGGCCGCGCGGCTGCGCTCCAGCCGGATCGCAGGCAAAGGGTCGCTCAGCTTCTTGTTGTGCGTCAGGTAGCGGTGCGCTTTGACGGCGAAGCGGAAGGCAGGCGGCGTAGCGTCCCGCCAGCGCCGGAAAGTGTCCACGCTCTGCAGGCGATAGAACGTGGCGTTCACTTCGATGGCGCTGAACCGGGCGGCGCAGAAGCGAAGCCACTCCTTCGCCGGTCGCTTTTCGTAGAAGTCCTCGCGCCAGGAATCGTACATCCAGCCGCTCGTGCCGATGTAAGCGCGCCCGGTCATGACGGTCACGATTCCTGGAAAATGGAATGTTGCGCGACGCCGCGGCTTGATGATTTGACCCGCGTCAATAACCGACGCTGCATTCGAACTATTTTAGAGGGTGCACCCGATGTCCGAGACCACTCGCAATCGACGTTCAACCGGGCGAGGCGAAACAAATGGCCGCGATGAACAAGGAACTCATGGACGCCGTTTGGGAGCACGGCAGGGCGATGCCCGAGGCCGACCCGTCGACGTGGCGCCAGGACGCCTGCGGCGCCTGGCTGCGGCGCGAGCAGTTCGGGCACGACGCAGAGTTCGGCTGGAAGATCGAGAGGATCTCGATCGAGGGCGCCGAGACGCCGGACAACCTGCGGCCCTTCCACTGGCGCAACCACTACGACCTCGGCACAGGCGCGCCGCACTGCCGCGTCACGGCCGACCGCTCGGGCGTCCCCGCGGAGAAATACGCGCGCCCGCCGCGCAACCGCGAGGCATAGCTCCGTCCAAGGCGCCGGTGACCTTGGTATCGAGACGCGTTGCCTGGTCTTGACGTACGTCAACGAGCGGCTTTGCGCCGGGGCTAGGCTGTCAGCAGACTAGCGAGGTGACCCATGAAGACAGAACGCGGCGCATGGCGGCCGCTCCGGCGCGAAGAGTTGCGCCCCGAGCTCATTCACGACAGCTACAAATCCAAGAGGAAGCTTCCCGAGCCCACACGTTGTCCCGACTGCGGTGCGGTTTTTCACCGCGGGCGCTGGACCTGGGGCACCGCGCCCCAGGACGCGGACGAAGAGCGGTGTCCGGCGTGCCATCGTATTCACGACAAGTTTCCTGCCGGATACGTGAGTCTCGGGGGTGCGTTCTTCGCTTCGCATCGCGAAGACGTCCTCAACATCGCGCGCAGGCGCGAGGCGCATGAAAGGGCCGAGCACCCGCTCGAGCGCATAATGGCGATCGAGGCAGAGGACGGCGGCGTGCTCATCACCACGACCGACGCGCACCTGGCGCGCGACATCGGCGAGGCGGTGCAATCGGCGTACAAGGGCGACCTGGAGTATCACTACAACGACGCCGACAACCTGCTGCGCGTGAGCTGGACGCGCTAGCCCGAGGCGTTTGCGCGAGCCACGGGAATAAAGCGATCCGCATGGAGAACAACGCCATGGTCAAGAATGACGCGGTCGTCAAGAAGGTGCACGCTTCGCTGGAGCAGGAGCCGCGCATCAATCTGCACCGCCATCCGATCAGGATCGGCCTCGACAACGGCGCCGTGGTGCTGGAAGGCGAGGTCGAGGACGTCGCGGCGAAGAAGCTCGCGCTGGAGCTCGCTGGAGCGATCGAGGGCATCCGCGGCGTGGTGGATCGGCTGCGCGTTCACCCGTCCGAGCGCAAGGGCGACGGCGCAATCCGCGATTCGCTGTGCATCTTTCTTCTTGGCGAGCCGGAGCTGCGGAACTGCACTCTGCGCATCCGCGCCAAAGGGCAGGTGGAAACCTTGCGCGACGTGCGCGGCGAGCGCAGCGGCGACATCGAAGTCGCCATAGAGGACGGCGTCATCGTGCTCGAAGGTGCCGTGCGCAGCCTTTCGCACAAGCGCGTGTTGGGCGCGCTTGCCTGGTGGACGCCCGGCTGCCGCGACGTCGTCAATGCGCTGGACGTCGTGCCGCCCGAGGAAGACAACGACGGCGAGGTGCTGGACGCGCTGCGGCTGGTGCTGGAAATGGATCCGCTCGTCCGGGCCGATCAAATCACGGCGCGTTGCCGCAATTACGTCGTCACGCTGGAGGGCTGCGTGCGCAACGACGAGGAGCGCCGCCGCGCCGAGCTCGACGCCTGGACCTTGTTCGCCGTCGACAAGGTCGTCAACAGGATCGACGTGCGCGCGTAGGCGACTACTGGCTCATCATCCTCACCAGCCAGCTGTCCGGCGAGAGGTTTTCCTTGAACCAGTCGCCCATGATGGCGGGATTGACCTTGCAGTCGACCACCATGGGGCCGCGAGGCGCCGCGAGCCAGGCTTTCAGGCCGTCCAGGTCGTCGGGCTTGCGCACCGTCAGGCCCTGGGTGCCGAACGCCCTGCCTACCGCCGCGAAGTCGGTGTCCGTGAACAGGGCCTGCGTGGGCGCAAGGCCGTAGTGCCGAAGGATGTGCACTTCCACGCCGAAGCCGGCGTCGTTGATGGCCAGCACCAGCATGGGGATGTTGTAGCGCACCAGCGTTTCCAGCTCGCCCACGCTCATGGCGAGGCCGCCATCGCCGGGTGCCGCCACGGTGAGGCGATCGGGCCGCGCCACCGCCGCGCCCATGGCGGCCGCGATGCCGAGTCCCACCACCATGAAGTCGTTGCCGAAGATGAAACCCTGCGCATCCGGCACCGAGAGGTGCTGCACGCTCCAGCCCATGGCGTGGCCGCTGTCGACCACCACGGTGCGCTCGGCAGGCAGCATCTGGTCCAGCCGCGCCATCAGCGCCCGCGGATCCACGGTGTTGCCGTCGCTTTCGTCGCGTGAGGCCGCCGGCGCGTGCAGCGCCTCGATGGCCTTCTGAAACTCCGACGCCCTGAAACCTGCCTTCTGCAGGCGGGCACGCTCCAACTCGCGCAGCAGCGCGCTCGCCGTCGCCGCGACATCGCCCACGACGCCATAGTCGGCGCGCGTCTGCGCGCCGATTGCCGCCGGGCGGGTATCGATCTGCACGATCCTCGCCGACGCCGCGAAAATCTCCCGGTTGCGAGTCGCAAAGATCGGCAGGCTCGCGCCGAAGGCGAGCACCAGGTCCGCCTGCCCGATCAGCGCGCAGGCCGCTTCGCTCGCGAATCCTCCCGTGACCCCGGCGTTGAAACGATGGCCGGAGAAGAACCCCTTGGCGTGCACGGTGGTCGCAAGCAGCGCACCGATCCGTTCTCCCAGCGCCTCCAGCGCCTGGCGCGCTTCGCTGCGCACCGCGCCGCGTCCGGCGAGGATGAGCGGCCGCTCCGATTGCGCGATCAGGCTGCACAGCGCCTGCACGGCTGCTTCATCGGGGCGCGTGCGCGGGAGCGACACGGCACTCACGCGGTTCAGGGATTCGTCCGGGCAATTCTGCGCGAGCAGGTCGTTGGGCACCGACACCGCGATGGGGCGGCTTTCGGCCATCGCGCGGTGGTAGGCCTGGGCGATGTCCAGCGCGATGGTGCCGGGCGCGCGCACCTTCTGGATGCCCGCGCCCACGGCGTTGAAAAGCGCCGCCTGGTCGATGTACTGATGATGCGTCGGCATGCGCGCAGGCGTCTCGCCGGCGAGGAAGACGAGCGGCGTCCCGGCCTTGACCGCCTCGCCGAGCGCCGACATCGCGTTGGTGACACCGGGTCCCTGGGTGACCGAGCACACGCCCACGCGGTTGCTCACGCGCGCATAGCCGTCGGCCATCGCGACGGCGCAGTTCTCGTGGTGCGCGCCGTAATAACGCAGGCCGAGCCGGTCCGCGGCATGACTGATGAAGCGCATGTTGCCGTCGCCCATCAGTCCGAACACCGCCTTCACACCGAGCCGCTTCAGCGTTTCGCCCATGGCTTCATAGACGCGCATGTTTTCCATCCTGTGGGAATGAAGGCGGCAGCCGTGGCCGACGAAGCTATCCTACGATTAAACTCTCCGGACGGATAGACGTGCGGCGCCGCGCTCGCCGCGGGAGGCTAACTCCGTACCACCTGGTCGCCGTCGAGGGTGAAGATCACGTCGAGGTCGTTGACGTGCGACAGGATGAACTGCAGATCGTCGAGCTGGTCCGTCTGGGTGAGGTAGGCAACACTCTTGCTCACCCGGCAAGCGTCCGGGGAAGCGCCGTTCCAACGCGCCACCATCTCCCGCGTGCTCGAGTTCTGCGGCGCATAGCCTGCCTGCATCAACCGCAGCGCGATCCAGGCGCAGCACATCTGGTCCTCTTCGCGGAATTCACCCCGGGTCCCGGCACCAATCACCGCAACGCGCGGGTGGCGGCCGGTCAGGTGCGCAGCGACGGCTTCGTAGTTGCGGAAGCAGGCAAGGTAGCCCGCCTCGCAGCCGCGCGCGTTGTGAATGAGCTGCGTGCCCGAAGAGGACACGAGGATCATGGGGCGCTCGACGTCCGAGCGCAACGCCAGCGCGGCCGGGCTGTTGGTCATGTCGAAGCCTAAAGGCATGTTGCCGCCGACCTCGCCCACGAGCAGCGGCCGCTTCAGCCGAGCCGCCCGCGCGACTGCCTGGTCGATGTCCGGCGCCGCGTAGCAGCGCCGCCCCAATTCGACGCCGGTCGCGAGAGTAGTGGTGGCCCGGATGACGTCGATCGCCACCACCGCGTATCCGCTGCGGTAGCGTTCCACGCTGCCCGGCAGGAAGTCGATGGCGACCGTGCACGGATTTCCCTTCATGGAGACAGTCCTTCGGAAATCAGTTCATGACCTGTTGCATCTTCGCGCGTCATTTGCGCGTGCTCGAGGAGGTAGCGCAGCACCGCGACCGCTACGGGGCGTGAGCCACTTTCGGAGCCGATGTAATGGTGGTGTATGCCAGGCGTAGTGTTGAGCTCCAGAAAAACGCCGCGGCTTTCCGCGAGCGGCACCGACGGATCGTTGGTGAGAATGTCGACGCCGGCAAACCGGCTTCCTATGTCCCTCACGACGCAAGCGATGGAGCGAGCGAGCTCGGGACAGATCAGGGCGGTGATGCACTCGTTGTAGACGGTGCGCAGCTCCTCTGTGACACGCTGCTCCGCCGGCAGGTAGCGCGCCACGAACTCTCTTGCCGCCTCAACCCGGCTGTGCTCGGACAGACCCTGCCCCTGGAGCGCGAGGACAGTGGCCAGGTCGGACTGCAAATGGCCCAAGCCCTGCGCGGCCAGGAGCTCCGCGACGCTGGAGCGCCCGTCGCCCACGAGCCGGACACCGCGGCGCCGCACGGCATGGATCAGTTCTCCCGCCAGAAAAAGCAGCCGGCACGATTCGGCGGGCACCATGGCCTCCACCAAAAGCTCGTTGCAGTAGAGCGATGCCAAGGCGGCAGCGCTCTCCAGTTCACGGCGCGTGCGAACGAGCGTCGTGATGCCGACAGCGGAGCTCGTGCGGCTCGCAGGCTTCACGGCATAGACTCCGCCGCGTTGCGCCATGAATTCCCACGCTGCGTCGATCCGATCGAGTCGAAAAGCGCAATGGCGGGGAACAGGAACGCCCAGTCGGCTGGCGGTCTCGTAGCAGTAAAGCTTGTTGCCCGCCACGCGCAGCGTGACGGGGTCGTCTATCTGGACCATGTGGTTGGACACGCGGGTGCGTCGCCCGCCCTGGCGCACCTCCCACACACCGTCGAAGAGCGGCAACAGCGTGGCGGACAGGCTGCTCGCCGCCCGCTCCCAATAGCCGCGGTACTCCTCGGTACGCTCCTCGACATAACGGGTTCGCTTCATGCCCACACGCCTGCGACCGGCGAGCACGAGCCGCCAGCGCCACCGCCTGGAGCCCACGACGAGCCTGCGCAGGCGACTCATGGCCTCACGTGCGCTGCCTGCTGCAGAACAGGAAATAAGGCGTGTTGCAGCCTGGCGCAGCGAGCGCGTCCCACCGGCGGAACAAAATGCTGCCTCCTGCCCTCGTCACCATGGCATCGAGGTTATGTATGAAGGCGCCGTCCCGGGCGCGGGGCTCGGAACGTACGAGCTTGCTGTTGTCCTGATGGGGGTGGGCAAGCCCCGAAAGGACGAGAAGCCTGCCTGCGCGGCGCAGCATGGACTGCACGACGCAAGCCGCCTGCTCTTCCCGCAGGTACATGAGCACTCCGGCGCAGAGAACAACGTCGTACACCTTGTCTGTCTCGAGCACGGCGTCCATTGCGGCCATGTCGGCGGCTATCAGCCGGGCCCTGGACCCTCTTGCCTTGAGCCAGAGGTTGCCCTTGCGCACAGCGTACTCGTCGATATCCAGACCCTCGAGCACGCGGGCCGTCGGGAACACCTGGGATTCGACGTATTGCAGCAGGTGGCCGAGCGAGCAGCCCACTTCCAACATCGACCGAATGTCGCGATCGGCCACTTCGACGCCGAGGAACTCACGCAGGTTCTGGAACAGGAGGTGGCGCTCGGGCCGGATATTGGACGGGCCAAAGCGCTTTTCCGGCTCGTAAGACTGTGCATATGCCAGATGGTTGGACCACAGGAACCGGTGGTAGGCGTCCGGGTCTGTTTCGCCCAGATCGCGCACGAGATTTGCCGCGTGCCAGTGCCGGTTTGGAATCCGGGCTTGCCGCCCTACCCAGACGGCGGCGCGCTTTCGCCAGTCGAGCGGCACGACCGTACGCAGCAGCGACACAACGCGGCCGCCAAGGTTGCGGCTCGTGCTTGCCCGAGCGACGGATGCGTTCACGCCGGATTGCTGCTGCGCGTTGCCCAGCGCCACAACGTCGCGAACAGCCGCAGGCACATGGCATAGAAGGGACGCGGGTCGTCGCAAGCAAACCAGGCGCCTTCGCGCAACCCGCGGAAAGAGCAAAGCCATTCGCGAAAGCCAAGCTTGCCGTCGCGCCAGTACTTGTAGCAGGACTCGACGTCCCGGTCCTCCACGATCCACTTGCGTCCTTCTGTGGACGCCACGCGCGGCACCGCCTGCCCGGTGAGATCGAGATAGAGCGCGCGCGCCACATCCAGCCCGTTCGTATCCACGAACAGCCGGAACGTCGCACCGATGCGGGGGTTGACGTCGAGCACCTTGTACTTTCCGTCCCGCGCGTCATATCTGTACCCGATGTCCAGGATGCCCTGATAGCCCACCGCTTTCATGAACTCGCGCGTGGTTCGGTCGACTTCGTCGTTGCGCAGGCAGATGCCCAGGGACGTGGAACCCGTATAAACCGGGTTCTGGCGGATCTTCTTGCCGGTGAACCCCGCGAGACAATCGGAGGCGGCGTTGAAATACCCGTTGAACATCCAGACCGTGTCGTCCCCGCCGGGGATGTACTCCTGCAGCATCAGGTCGGGGTGCTCCGGGTCCTCCAGGCGATCGTACTGTGCCAGCAGCTCCTGCTCATTCCGGACGATCACCATCTTGCAGCCGGTGCGTGCCTGGAGGAGCGCGCCGTCGTTCGCTTTCAGCATCACCGGGAACACGGCCTTCGTCAGGAACGCAATGACGTCGTCCCTTGACTGCGGGAAGGAGGTTTGCGCGGTAGGCACGCCCAGTTTCCTGGCGAGGCGATGCATCTGCTTCTTGCTGGTGAGTGTGCGCACCAGATCGGGAGAGAGACTCGGAAAAATGAAACGCTCGCGCAGGGCTCCCGCATGCTCCGCGACGAACAGTGTCGTCCGGTCGGATACCGGGATGAGAATGGCGTGCCGGCCGAGCCGGCGCCCGAGCTCCAAAAGATAATCGACCGACTGCTGCTCCGGCGCATTCTCCATGTCCCATTCATAGCACTGCCGCCAGTGGCGCGAGAGAGCCTCCGGAGCGTTGCGCTTGGCCGTCAGCGCGTAAACCGAAACGCCCAGGCGGCCGAGGCTCCGGGCGATCCCCAGGCTCCCGTGATGGGTCTTGAGAACGACGACCGGGACGGAGACATCAACCCATGATGCCGTGCGCGCCCGTTTCACTGCCCACATATCCGGTCGCTGGGGGCCCTTTAGGACCGCCCGGCGCTCGCCAAGCGCTGCTTGAACAGCTCTGCGTCGAATGCGTCGGAGTGCAGGCCGCACCGGAAAATTTCCACGCGCAGCAGCTCCTCGAGCCGCACGTTGGCAAGTGCCACCTGCTCGCCGAAGTGCCGAAGCAGCGCGAATTGGCTGGGCTTGTTCGGCGCCTCGAACACCACTCGATCGAGTCCGAACGCCTCGACGAAGCGCTCCGCGGCCTGGCGGTTCAACTGGCCGTTCGAGTCGAAAATGCCCACGCCTGTGGCGCTCTCCCTTGCCTCCACGATCAGGTGCAGGGCTCCCGCGTCCAGCCACGCTTTGCCCTGTTCGATGAGCGCGCCGACGGTGTCCTCGCGGAAAGCGCCGTCATGCTTCTTGCCGAGCTCGAACTGCAGGCCCAGGCCGAACGCCGCGGCGCGGCGGGCCACGTTGCCTGGCGCAAGCGGCATGTCGGTAAAGCCCTGGCCCGCCTCGATGCGGTCAATGCCCATGTCCGCCACCAGCGCGAGGTACTGGTCGAGCTTGCCGAGGCACACGGCAATTTCGAACGGTCCGCCGCCGGTTACGGTGGTGACGCCGTGCTGCCGGGCGAAGGCGATCTTCGCGCGGTACGACTCCTCGTCCCCAATGAGCCAGCACGCCATGGAGATCTTGAGACTGGCCATCAGGTGCGCCGACTGTCCGATATGGCTTATGACGGTGGCTTGGTCGTAGCCAGGGTCGAACGGATGCGTACGCGGGGCCAATTGGGGAACGCCCAGCTCGCGCAGGAAAGCGGCCGTGGTCCTGCGCCCGAACACCCTGGCCGTCGGCTTGCTGCACATGCCCGGCGCCCTGCTTGTCTTTTGCGTGGTCTGGATTGCCATGGAACCTCTGCTTTCTGGCGGGCCCGGGGGCAGCCCTGGGTTTCACGGCATTATGTGAAGCGAATGTGATGCACCATCAACGCGCCAGCGCATGGGGGGTTGGTCCAAACGACCCAGTCGGCTGGCGCGAACACTGCAGGACGGGCCGTCCGGAAAATGCATCTGCCGGCGGCAGATGAACCGGCCGGAGTGACTTCAGCGCTCCAGCCGGATGCCGGCCGTCTTGATGACCCGCGCCCACTTTTCCGTTTCCGTAGCTGATGATGTCCTTCAGCGTCTTGAGCGGACCCGAGGGCGATGAGACGATGAAAAGGGTGCTGCGCATCATGCCCGAGAGCGGCGCGAGGTCCTTCTGCACGCCCGAACGCGCAAGCCACCACAAAGCCCCGGATCAGGAGGGCGGCGTGCGCGCCGGATGCGGCTGTGACCGGCCGATGAAACCCTCGTAGAAAACGACGGCGGCGAGACTGGAAAGCGCAATGGCGCCGGTCATCGGCCTCGCCGTGCCATCGAACAGCACTCCCAGCAGGTAGCTGATCGCGGCACCGGCCGAGAGCTGCGCCAGGCCGATGAGCGAGGAAGCGGTGCCGGCCAGCTCGGGAAACGGGGTCATCGCGGCCGCCATGGCGTGAGGGACGATGAGCGAGAAGCCGAACATCAAGAACAACATCGGCAGCACGATGGCGGGCGCCACGTCGATGCCGGACCAGGCGAGCCCCATGAGGACGAGGCCGGAGGCGAAGGACAGCAGCACGCCGCGGCGTATGGTCGCATCCGTGCCGATGGTGCGGGCGAGCCGCGCGCCCAGGGCCGCGCCCGCGAGATGTCCCGTCATGATCAACGCGTACACCAGGCCGAACTCGCCGACGGTAAACCCGAGCGCCGTGACCAGCACGAACGAGGAGTGGGTGACGAACGCGAAGACGCCTACCTGACTGAAGAAAATCAGCGTCACATAGACCATGAAGTGGCGCTGTCGCAGCAGGTGGGTGTATTCGCGCGCGAGCGCCGAGGGTGTGGTCGCCTGCCGCGGCTGGAGCGATGCCGTTTCGGGCAGCGCGACCAGCATCACCGCGAACACCGGGGCGATAAAGGCGGCCATGAACCAGAAGATGGACTGCCAGCCCCACAGGGCCAGCAGGCCCGATCCCACCAGCGGCCCGAACATAGGCATCAGGCCGAACACCAGCCAGATGGCCGCCATCTTGTGGGCCGCCTCGTCCCCGGCGTACAGGTCGCGCACGATGCTGCGAACCAGGACCATGCCGCTGGCGGCGCCCAGCGCCTGGAAGAAACGCCCCGTGATCAACCCCTCGATCGAACCGGCGTTGGCGCAATACAGCGTGGCGGCGAGGAACAGCGTGACTCCGAAAATCAGCGGAGGACGCCGCCCGTAATGATCGGAGAACGGGCCGTACAACGCCTGGCCGCACGCCAACCCGACGAAGAAGGCGCTGATGGTGAGCTGCACCACGGTGACCGGCGCATCGAGCTCGGTGACGAGCGATGGCAGCGCCGGCAGGAAAGGGTCGAGCGAAAGCGCGCTCAGCGCGGACAGCGTTCCGAGGAGCGCCGTGCATGCCGTGGTGCGGGGATCGAGGCTGAATTTCAGCGGGATTCTTTCTCGGGACGGTCCGGCGGAACAAGGCGCGCGCCTCGATGCTGCTCTGAACAGGCCGGGGTGACCGCATGTTACTGTAAGCTTGGAAGCACCCTTGATTTGAATCAATACGGCGCACCCGCGGCGCGACCTCCTTGATCATCACGTTGCGCGGATCGGACATGGCGTAATCGCGATCGATTTCGGACCATCCGGTGTAAAGTTGTACTTTTGATTGTCATGATATTATAAAGCGCATGTTTCGACGCGCCCTGGCGCTGCCGCGACGGCCGCGCGACTCCTTCTTCCTGTGGGGGCCCCGGCAAACGGGCAAGAGCACGCTCCTGCGGGCGACCTATCCGGACGCCATATGGATCGACCTGTTGAAGACCGACGAACTGGTGCGATACCTGCAGCGTCCGGCATTGCTGCGCGAGGAGCTGGAAGCGGACGCAACGCGCCGCCTGGTTGTGTTGGACGAGATCCAGAAGGTACCCGGCCTGCTCGACGAGGTGCACTGGCTGATCGAGAACCGGGGGCGCGTTTTTGCGCTCTGCGGCTCGAGCGCGCGCAAAGTGCGGCGCACGCACGCGAACCTTCTCGGCGGGCGCGCCGTGCGCCGGGAGCTCCTCGGCCTCGTTTCGGCGGAAATCGGCAGCGACTTCGACCTGGTGCGCGCGCTCAATCAGGGGTTCCTGCCGCGGCATTATCTCGCCGACGACGCGGGCGAACGCATCCGGGCGTACGTGAGCGATTACCTGCGGGAGGAAATTGCGCAGGAGGCGCTGGTCAGGAACCTGCCCGCGTTTTCGGGTTTTCTCTCGGCGGCCGCCCTCTCCGAGGGAAGCATCGTGAACTTCGCCAACATCGCGCGCGAGT
>Ga0156229_1270_pt1 | contig 17847 bp, 17 predicted proteins | sample RifCSPlowO2_12_FD_116156 | JGI IMG/M metagenome (GOLD analysis project Ga0156229, IMG submission 116156) | Betaproteobacteria bacterium RIFCSPLOWO2_12_FULL_66_14 | reverse complement strand
AAAGCGTATTTGTCCGTTGTCGATGAAACTCTGCCGCAGCCCGCCCTGCTGCAGGCTCACCAGCAGATAGCGCTTGGCCGCCACGCCGATGCGCCTGCCGACCAGGGGAGAGATCAAAGGAAGCGAATAGACGCCCGCCAGACGCGCCTCGCTTGAGCGCAGCGCCGCCAGCCAGGGCTGGAACTGCTGCGTATTGGTGAACGAGCTGAAGAGGATTTTTTCCTCGCGCCGGGTCCCCGACTCGTAGCCGAGCGGCAACGTCAGTGCGAGCGACAGATCGCGGTAACGCTGGGCGAGCTTGCGCCCCAGCATGGCCCGGCGGTCCTTGCCGCGAACCAGCGGAACGGCTTCGAAGTGGAAGTCCTCTTCCACCACATCGGCCAGCATGTAATAGAGCGCCCGCGGCGAAGATTGAAGGTGCTTCGCAAACGCGGCCACGCCGACCTCGCTGTTGGGGTACACCGCTTCCGGGGCGAGCCGCCCGGCTCTCCACCTGAACAGCTGCACCTCGCCGGTGATGAAATACAGTAAGCGCTTTTCTGCCATGGAGCTTCAGGGGACAGACCACGTTTTCCACCGGAAAACGTGGTCTGTCCCCGGTTTTCCTCTAGAGCTTCACTTTGGTAATCACGTCGTAGATCGGGCCGAGGACCGAAAGCATCACCCAACCCAGGATGGCGCCGAGAAACACCGTGAGCGCCGGCTCGATGAGCACCTGGATCTTGCCTATGGATTCGCGCACCTCGCGGTTGTAGAAGTAGGAGACGTTGAGCAGCGCATTGTCCAGCGCCCCGGTGGTTTCTCCCACGCGCAGCATCCGTATGACCAGCGGCGGAAACAGGCCCGCATCCTGGAAGGCGTTGGTCACCGATTTGCCGTCGGCGATTTCCTGCCCGGCCAGATGCAGGCCCTCCTGCACCACCACGTTGCCGGCGGTCTCCTCGGAGCTGCGTATGGCGTCGAGCACCGTGATGCCGGCCGAATACATCAGGGCGAAGGTGCTGGCAAAGCGCGAGAGTATGATTTTTCTCAGGATGTTTCCCACCACCGGCAGGTTCAGCTTCATCCGGTCCATCCGGTAGCGCACCGCGGGATTGGTCTTGGAAGCCATCTTCAACCCGAACCCGGCAATGAGCGGCGTCGCGATGATCGCCCACCAGTAGTCCACGAAAAACCGGGAAACTGCGATCAGGAGGCGCGTCTGAAAAGGGATCTGCTGGCCCATGTTCTTGATGAAGCCGACCATCTGCGGGACCAGGTAGATCATGAGGAACAGGGTCACCAGCACCACGATGGAGCCCACGAAAGCCGGGTACATGATCAGCTTCTTGGTCTGCGCGGCGAGCTCGTCTTCCCACTTCAACGATTCAGTCAGGCTCTTCAGCACTTCGGACAGCCGCCCGGTCGCCTCGCCCGCGCGCACCAGGCTGCAAAACACCCCGCTGAACACGTCGGGATAATCGCCGAGCGCCTGTGAAAGGCCGGCGCCTCCCTGGATGCTCTCGATCACGCCCGATATGACTTCGCGGAAGCGCGTGTTTTCGGTGCTGTCGCGCAGGTCGGCGAGGCTGTCTACGAGCGGCACGCCGGCGTTCGTGAGCTGCTCCAGGTGAAAGCAGAAATTGATGAGGTCCTGCCGGCCGATGGAACCCTTGCGCAGCAGCGCGCCGCCGCGGCGCGTGGGCCCGCCTCTCACGAGGTCCAGCCCCATGCGCTTGAGGCGCATTTCCAGGTCGATGAGATTGACCGCCTCGATCTGGCCGAGCGCCGCCTTGCCCCGGGCGTCGATCGCCTTGTAAGAGAACAGAGCCATGGCGATGCGCCTACATGCGGTCGGTCAGATCGACCACCCGCATCAGCTCGTCGACCGTGGTCGAGCCGTCCAGCACGCGCCGTATGCCGTCGTCGGCGAGCGTCTTGAAGCCCTTGGCGAGCGCAGCTTTGTAGAGCTCGCGCGTCGTCGCGCGGTGCGCGATCATTTCGTCCAGCTCGCCGTCCATTTTCAGCAGCTCCATGATGGCGAGCCGGCCCCTGTAGCCCTGGTATTCGCAGTGGTCGCAGCCCACGGCGCGGTACAGCGTCGGGGCGCGGTCGGGCCGCACGCCGAGCAGTTTGCATTCCTGCGCGCTCGCCTCGTAGTGCTGCTTGCAGTGTTTGCACAGCCGCCGCAGCAGCCGCTGGGCGATGATGCCGATGATGTTGCCGGCAAGAATGTCCGGAACGATGCCGATGTCGAGCAGGCGCGGAATGACGCCGATGGCCGAATTGGTGTGCAGGGTAGAGTAGACCTGGTGGCCCGTCATGGCGGCGCGGAACGCCATGGTGGCGGTGTCATCGTCGCGCACCTCGCCCACCAGGATCACGTCGGGGTCCTGGCGCATCAGCGAACGGATGCCGTTGCCGAAATCCATCTTCGCCGCTTCGTTCACCGACGTCTGGCGGATCAGTGTCATGGGGTATTCGACCGGATCCTCCAGCGTCATGATGTTCAACCCGTCGTTGTTGATGTGGTTGAGCACCGAGTACAGCGTCGTCGTCTTGCCGCTGCCGGTGGGCCCGGTGACCAGGATGATCCCTTCCGGGCGCGCGATCATTTTTTTCAGCAGCGCGAGCTGGCTCGGCTCCAGGCCGAGCGCATCGAGCGGAACGATCCCTTTCTGCCGGTCCAGGATGCGCAGCACGATGTTTTCGCCGTGGGTGGTGGCCTGCGATGCGACGCGGAAATCGACCGCCCGGCCCGTGAGCGTCAGCGAAATGCGGCCGTCCTGCGGGGCGCGCGTTTCGGCGATATTCATCTTGGCTATCACCTTGATGCGCACCGCCATGGCGGGCCAGTACGTCTTGTGGAGGCTGCGGATCTGGCGCAGCACCCCGTCGATGCGGTAGCGGATGCGCAGGAAATTCTGTTCGGGCTCGAAGTGGATGTCGGAGGCCCCGCGCTCCACCGCGTCGGCGAGCAGCGCCGCTATCAGCCGCCCCACGGGCTGCGAATAGGCGTCGCCGGAAGCCTGCAGGCTCTGGTAGTCGATCTCCCCCGTTTCGATTTCGTGCAGGATGCCGTCGATCGAAAAATCGTGGCCGTAGTACTGGTCGATGGCGCGCGCGATCTCGGTCTCGCCCGCCAGGCGCGCATCGATTTCGAGCTCGCCGCGCAGCTGGGCACGCACCTGGTCGAGCGCCACGACGTTGGCCGTGTCGGCGATGGCGATGATGAGCCGGCGGCCCTCCCGGTCCAGCGCCACGGGAAAGAGGTTGTGGCGCTTGGCGAACTCGCGCGGAATGAGCTTGAGCGCCGCCGGATCGACCACGATCTGGGCGAGGTCGACGCTCTGCATGCCGAGTTTTTCCGAGAGGGCGTCGCGCAGCGTCGCTTCCGACACGAATCCCAGCTGCACCAGCAGCCGCCCGACCGGCTGGTTGGTCTTCAACTGCTCGAGCAACGCTATGCGCAGCTGGTCCTCGGTGAGTATCCCGTGCGAAATCAGGATCTGGCCGATGTGCCGCTTTGCCTGGGGCGCGATAGCGGGCGCGGGGGCCGTGCGCGAAGCGCTCATCGTCCCAATTCCTTTGCCCGGAGCTCCGCGCGGGCACGGTCGAAGGAAGCGGGACGCCCGGCCGCCAGGCCGATCGCCTTCAGGTAGTAGTCGAGCGCGAGCCGGGACTGGCGCAGGTGATCCAGGCTCACTGCCAGGTTGTACGCAAAATCGGGGTTGTCCGGGTCGGCGCTGTAGGCCTTGAAATACGCCTCCTGCGCCTCGTTCCAGCGCCCCTGCGCGGCATACTGGTTTCCCAGCGGGAAATACAGGTGTACGGCGTCCGGCTGGTTGGCGATGAGCGACTTGAGGCGGCTTTCCGACTGGAGCGGGTCGCTGGCGCCGCGCAGGGCGATGAGGCCTGCATGGGCATGGGCGTCACGCGGGTCGAGCTCCAGCAGTCTCAGATAGCGCAACTCCGCGGTGTCGAAGCGGCGCAGGCGGACGTCGAGGGCGGCCAGGCCGAGCAGCGCGTCGCGGCTGTTGGGCTCGCGCGCCAGCACTTTTTGATAGGCCTCGCGCGATGCGTCGAGCTCGCCGCGCTGGTAGGCTGCGTAGCCCTGCTCGAGCGTCTCATCGAACTGCAGGGACGGCGGCGTGATGGTGATGGGTGCCTGCGCGGGGGTGGCGGGCGCAGTGACGGCGCGCGCCGCCGAAGGACTCACTCGTGGACCGCCCGGCCGTGCCACGGCCGGCGGCGGGGGGGCGGTACGGCTGGCAGCCGCCACGGGGCCAGGCGCCGCGGAACCCTGCGTGGGCAGCGCTGCTGCGCCGGCGGGCAACGAGGACGCCGGCACGGCCGGCGCCGCGGCACCGGTGGGCGCAGGGGCCGGGGGAGGTGGCGGCGCGGGGACGGCCGCGACGGGCGCCGCCTTCACCGCGGCCGCGCTCACCGCATAGCGCGGCTGCATTTGCCACCATACATAGGCTCCGTACCCGACCCCGGCCGCAATCAGCACGCCCACGGTGATGTAGAAGGGGCGCCGTGGGTTGTAATCGACCTCTTTCACTTCGAAAAGCTGGCGTGCTGCGTCGCGCGCCGGCGCGGCCGATTCGGCAGGCGCGGGCGGCGCAGCGTACGGCTCGCGTGCAGCGGGCGGCGGGGGCTCGGCGGGAGTGAACGGAATGGAAAGCGGCTCCGCCCGCGGTGTCAGCCCCGGTACGGAGCCCAGGTCTTCCGCCTTGATGTCGACGGGGTCGCTGATGTTCGGCAGGCTCTCGCGCGTAATGACCGGTTCCCGGCGTTCCTCCAGGCGCAACGTCACGGTCGCTTCTTCGTCGCGCGGCTCGGGCGCCTGCTCCGCCTGGGCGTTCTGCTTGGCGAGCTCGGCCTTCTTCAACGCTTCGAGCAGCAGGCTCATCTCCGGGCTCCCCGCGGAATCGGCCGGGCAGGATTGGGCTGCGACATGAAATCCTCGTCCGGCGCATAGATGCGGAATGCGCGGTAATCACCATCGATGCTGGGATCCTTGACGACCAGGGGCCTCAGGAAAACCACCAGCTCGGATTTCGTGTTGTTGAGATTGCGCTGCGCAAACACCGCGCCCGCCGGGGTGCGATTCACGCCCGGCAGGGTGTCTTCGGTGTCGTTCACGGAGTCCTGGATCAGCCCGCCCATGACGGCAATCTGGCCGCTGTTGACCTTGATGACCGATTCCATTTCGCGCCGCTGGATCTGCGGGATCAGGTTGGGAATGACGAGCAGCGGATTGGGATCCGCCACGAAGCTCACCACCCGGGTGAGCGACGGTCGCAGGTTCAGCAGCACCGTGTCCGCTTCACCGATCTGCGGTGTGACGTTCATGATGAAGCCGATGGGCGCGGTCTGCGCGGTTGTGGTGATCGATTGCAGGATGTTGCCCGTCGTGCCGGCCGCACTGGTGCTCGCCTGAACATTGAAATAGACGATCTCGTCGACGACCTTGAGTATCGCGGTCTGGTTGTTCAGCACCGAAAGCTTGGGGCTCGAGAGCACGCGCACGTTGCCGAAGGACTCGAGCAGCCGCACGGTCGCCGAGAGGTTGCCGAGGCGGAAGTTGGGGTCGGCGATGTTGCCCACGAACAGGTTCGTGTTTACGTTGGCCGGTGAGCCGAGGCTGCTCTGGCTTATGCTGAGCCCCGAGGGACCGCGCCTGAGCAGCGACCAGTCGATCCCCTGCTGGTAACGATTGTTCAGCTGCACTTCGACGATGGTCGCTTCGATGAGCACTTGCCGCTTGGCGCTCGCCATCACCTGGTCGAGAAATTCCTGGATCTTTTCGTGCTGCCGCGACGTGGCGCGGATGGACACCACGCCGGCTTCCTTGTTGGCAATCACCGAGGCCGCCTCGCGGAACGACACATTCGGTTGCGCAACGGCTGCCGGCGGCACGGGCGCGGCGCTGCCGGGGGGTGCCGCCGGCGCGGCCGCCTGCGGGACGGGCGGCGGAGGCGTCCCTGCTCCTCCCGCCGGAATGACCTTGTCGGTCTCGCGAAGGATCTCTTCCACGTTCTTGATCAACGTCTCCCAGAACCGGTTTTCCGAGATGTTCCGCAGCGTCGTGCTGGAGGTGTTGCCGCCCGTGCCCCCGCCACTGGCCCCTGCGCCGCCGCCGGCGCCCCCGCTGCTGCCCGAGATCTGGCTCGACACCCCGACGGTGCTGGTGCTCAAACGCTCCATGTTCAGGTAATCGATGCGATAAAGTCTCAGATACGGCGTGTCCGGCATGACGATGAGATTGGGGCCGTCCAGCTCCCAGCGCATGTCCACCTGCCTGGAAATGCGCGACAGCAGCTGGGGCAGCGTCTGATCGATCGCGTTGAGCGTGACCGAGCCCGAAATGCCGGGGTGGACGTCGACGTTCAGCCTGGCGTCGCGGGCGAGCGAGAACAGCAGCTCCTGCACCTTGACGTTATTGACGACGACGCTGTAGGTCTCGGGTTTCTGAACCGGCTTGGGTTTCGGCAATAGGGTCGTTATCTGCACGGGCGGGGGAATGGCGCCCGCGGGCGGCGCAGGCTCCGCCTTTATGTGGGTCTGCGATGGTTTCATGACGGGGGCGGCACATCCCCCCGCAAGTGCCGCCAGGATAGTCAGCAATACGCTGATTGTTCTCATAGGTTGCTGAACGGCGACGTTCCCTCCGCTTGGTACGTCTCTTGAGCAGTATAACGTAGTAACTTGATTTAGCGCTGCAAATCCTTCCGCTATTTGATGCGGGTCGCGCCCCTCACTGGCGGTTCTGGCTGCGCATTTTCTCCACCGAGCGGGGATAGGGCTTTTGCGCCTTCAACAGGGGCGGCAGCTCGCTCATCGCCGTCAGCACGGTCGGCACATCCGAATAGCTGCCATAGGCGGCGCGGTAATGCTGCACGCCGTCGATCTTGACGCTGTACACGCGCAGCTCGGCCTCGGAAACGTGCTCCGCGGCCCTGCGCAAAAACTTCTCCAGCCGCCCGACCTCGGCGTCTTTCACCGTGAGAAGCTGGATGGCGTAATGCCCCTTGGGCGCCTGCGCGAGCCACGCCTGGGTGGCGAGAAACCGCTCCTGGACGAATTTGCCGCCGGCCGGGGGCCGCGCCGTTGTGTCCGAGGTGCGTTCGGCAGGCTCGGTCACGGCCATGGCGCTGGCTGCGACCGGCTCGGGAAGGGGGGCGGCCGGAGGGGGGGGCGGCGTCTCTGCAGCCGGCTCGGCGCTGCGCTGCAGCGGGGCTTGCGGCTCCTCCCGAGGGGGCGCAACTGCGCCAGCGGGCGCGCCGGCCGGGGCGGCAGCGTACGCAGGTTGAGCGCCGTCCTGCCACTGAAAGCCGAACCACCCTATGCCGATCCCGGCCGCCAGCCCCGCGGCAGCGGCCGCGGCTCCCAGCGCCAGCCGGGCGAGGCGCCGTGGCGCGTGGTAGAACTCGGAGTCTGCAATGGCGCGCTTCACTTCCCTGGCGGTCACCGCATGGCTATTGCCGGCGAATGCGGCGAGCAGCGCCTTGTCGGCCAGGATATTGATGCGTCGCGTGAGCCCCTCGGAAGCCTGGGCGATCATCCTTATGGCCGCAGCAGTGAACGGATTGGGCCCGCGGTAGCCGGCAGCGCGGAGCCTGAAATCGATATAGCTGGCGATGTCGTCGCGGACCAGCGGATCGAGCCGGAAGCTGTGCGTGATCCGTTCCTTGAGCTGGCGCATGCCGGCGGTATTCAGATGCGCATCGAGCTCGGGCTGGCCGAACAGAACGATTTGCAGCAGCTTGTTGCGGTTCGCCTCCAGGTTCGACAGCAGCCGGATCTCCTCCAGCGTTTCCCTTGGCATGGCGTGCGCCTCGTCGATCAGCACGACGACGCGCCGGCCTTGCGAATACAGCCTGATCAGCGCCTCCTGCAGCGAGCGCAGCACGCGGGTGCTGCGTTCGCTTCCCAGGTCAAGCTTCAGCTCGTCGGCGATGGCGATGAGGATTTCGTCCCGCGCAAGCGACGGATTGGCGAGATAAATCGTCTCCACGTTCCCCGGCAGCCGCTCCATCAACACCCGGCACAGCATGGTCTTGCCGCTGCCGACTTCCCCGGACACCTTCACGATGCCCTCGTCGTGCACGATGGTGTAGAGCAGCGCCTCGAGAGTCGCTCCCCGGTTGGCCCCGGCAAAGAAAAAATCGGTGTGCGGAGTGATCCGGAAGGGCGCTTCGCTGAAGCCGAAGTGGGCGAGATACATCAGCCGATGCTGGAGCTCATTCTCATTGCTGCTTCTGCAGCGATTCCATCCTGGAGTACAGGGTGGTCCGGTTGATGCCGAGCATCTTGGCCGCCTGGCTGACGTTGCCGCGCGTGAGTTTCATGGCGGCCTCGATGTAGCCCTGTTCCCAGGCCTTGAGCATCTGGTCGAGATTGAAGCCGCGCTCGCGCTGCAGATGGCGGCTCGCCTGCTCGAGGAGCGCCTCCGGGTCCCGCTCGACGGCCGGGCCGAGCCCTTCGGTCCGCAGGGCCGTATCCAGCTCGGGTTCGAGCTCCTGGGCGGAGAGCCTCTGCCCCGCGTATTTCGTCGTGAGGCGGATACAGATATTGCGCAGCTCGCGCACGTTGCCCGGAAAGTGATAGTCGTTCCACAGTTTTTGCGCGCTGTCGTCCAGGCTGAACGGCTGGAGCTTCGCCTGCCCGGCGTAGAACTTCCGATAATGCTCGAGCAGCTGAGTCTTGTCCTCCTCCATGTCGCGAAGCGGCGGTACGCTGATGGTGAACACGGACAGGCGATGGTAGAGGTCGGCCCGGAACGCTCCCTTCCGGATTTCCTGCCTCAGGTCCCGGTTGGTGGCCGCGATGACCCGGGCGCGGGAAAAACGCTGCTGCGTTTCACCGACCCGCTGGTACTCGCCGTTCTCCAGCACCCGCAGCAGTTTCGCCTGCAATTCCAGGGGCAACTCGCCGATCTCGTCCAGGAACAGCGTTCCGTCGCCGGCATCCTCGAAATAGCCGGATTTGTTCTGCGTGGCGCCGGTGAACGAGCCCTTGGCGTAACCGAACAGCGTCGGCTCCACCAGCGTGGGCGCAATCGCCGCGCAATTCAGTGCGAACCAGGGTTTGGAGCGCCGCCACGACAGCCGGTGCAGGAGGTTCGCCGCCAGCTCCTTGCCCGTCCCGGACTCGCCCTCGATCAGGGCGGGGAAAGGCGAGTCGGCGTACTGGCTGATCTGGCTCTTCAGCTTGTGCAGCGCCGGGCTGCGCCCGATGAGCGGGTCGGCGTCGGCGATGCCCTGTCCGGAGATTTCAGCGGCCCGGAACTGCAGGGCGTGCAGCAGGAGCCGCTTGAGATTGTCCGGATCGCAGGGCTTGGCCACGAACTCCGCGGCACCGAGGGCGAGCGCGTGGCGCGCGTTGGCCGCGTCGTTCTGCCCGGACAGCACCAGGATCTTCATCGCCGGCGAATGGGCCAGCAGGTCCGCGATGAGCGCAAAGCCTTCCTCCGGCCGGTGGGGCGAAGGGGGCAGCCCCAGGTCCACGAGCGCCAGTTGCGGCGCCTGGTCCAGCTGGCGCAGCAGGCTCACCGCATGGCGGCGCGAGTCGCTGACGAATATTTCAAAATCCTTCCCGAGCGCAAAGGCGAGCGTGTCGGTGATGAGGGCGTCGTCATCGACGATCAGCAGGGTCGGTTTTTCAGCCATGGGAATGCGCTCCCACGCATTTCAAAAATGCCCGCTCCAGCGAGGACTCGCCATAGCGTTCCTTGAGCGCCTGCGCAGCTCCGTGGAACGCCACCGCGCCGCGGTGCAAAACGAGCATATGGTCGCAGATTTCTTCCACGTCCGCGAGGGAATGCGAGGTGAACAGCAGCGTGCGCCCTTGTCCCTTCAGCCGGCGCAGGATGCCCTTCACCCGCGCGCGGGCGCTCGGGTCGAGCCCGCTCATCGGTTCGTCGAGGACATAAAGGTCCCGGGGCGCGAGGAAGCTCGCGGCGAGACCCAGCTTCTGAGTCATGCCCTTGGAATAGGATCGCACCGGCGCCTCCAGACTGCGCTCCTCCAGATCGAGCTCGGCGAACATCGTGCGGACCGCCGTCTCGTCCCAGCCGGCGCCGGAGAGCCTCAGCATGAACCGCACGAATTCGCGGCCGGTGAAGAACCAGGGCGGCGTGAAACGCTCGGGCAGGAACACCAGGTGGCGGCGCGCCTCGGGCCGGCTGCTCGGAATGCCGTGCACCATGATGGCTCCCGAGTCCATGCTGCAGAAGTCGAGCATGCATTTGAGGAGCGTCGTCTTGCCGGCGCCGTTTTCACCCGCAAGCCCGAGAAACTCGCCGGCGTGCAGCTCGAATTCGACTTCGCGAAGCACGCGGGCGCGGCCGAAGCTCTTGCTCACTTTCTCGAAGCGGACGACCGTTGCAGCCATCGGGATGCGCTCGGGTGACGCCTGGCGCATTCTGTGATCCGGGATTGGATCTTATAACAGAAGGCGCGGCGGAGCTCTGCCCGGGCGATCTGGGCTAAAATCTGCCCTTTTTCACGAGCGCGCTCCGTGTCTTCGACGGCAGCACCCACGGGCACCGGCGACAACCTGGTCGAGCTCGACAACGTCACCTTCGGCTATGAGGCCCGCGCCGTCCTTCGCGGCATAAAGCTCACCGTTCCGCGCGGCAAGGTCGTCGCCATCATGGGGGGCAGCGGCTGCGGCAAGACCACCACGCTGCGATTGATCGCAGGAGCATTGTGCCCGCAGGCGGGCGAGGTCCGCGTAGCCGGCGAGGTGGTGAACCGGATGACGGCGCGCGAGCTGTATGCGCTGCGCCGCAAGATGGGAATGCTGTTCCAGTTCGGCGCGCTGTTCACCGACCTGACGGCCCTGGAGAACGTGGCCTTTCCAATGCGCGAGCATACCGGGTTGCCCGAGCCGGTCATACGGGACCTTGCCATGATGAAGCTGCATGCCGTCGGGCTGCGGGGCGCCGCCGGTCTGACGCCGGCCGAGCTCTCCGGCGGCATGGCGCGCCGGGTGGCGCTCGCCCGCTCGATCGCGCTCGATCCCATGCTGATGCTGTATGACGAGCCTTTCGCCGGCCTCGATCCGATTGCGCTGGGAGTGATCGGCCGGCTCGTGCGCGAGCTGAACGATGCCCTCGGGGCGACCTCGGTCGTGGTGACCCACGACGTGGCCGAGGCCCTGCAGATCGTCGATTACGTGTACTTCATGTCCGAAGGCGTGATCGTCGCGCAGGGCACGCCGGAAGAGATACGCGCTTCACGCGACCCCTTCGTGCATCAGTTCGTTTTCGGTGAAGTCGACGGGCCCGTGCCGTTCCAGTATCCGGCGCGGGATTACCGGGAAGATCTTTTTGCCGAAGCCGCCTAGTGTCGATCTGCAATTCGAAAAAATGGCGCGGATGCATATTCCCATTCTGATCCCCGTTTTTTGCACGGTTCGCTCGCGAACCGTGCAAAAAACGGGGACCTCGAAAGCCGAAATCCGGCACCCTGCCGATCGCGACTGATGGAACGGGCCAGAGAAATTCTGAGAGGACTGGGCGGATACGTCACCAGCTGGATCTGGCGGCTCGGTTTCGCCAGCCGCTTCTTCTGGCTGGTGCTGAAGAACTCCGGGTCGAGCTTCCGGCGCTTGCACCTCACCATCCGGGAAATCTATTTTGCCGGCGTGCTTTCGCTGGTGATCATCCTCGTGTCCGGGCTGTTCGTCGGCATGGTGCTCGGCCTGCAGGGTTACGACACGCTGGTGCGCTACGGCTCGAGCGAGGCGCTCGGCGTCCTGGTCGCGCTTTCGCTCATCAGGGAGCTCGGGCCCGTGGTCGCGGCGCTGCTCTTTGCGAGCCGCGCGGGTTCCGCCATGACGGCCGAGATCGGCCTCATGAAGGCCACCGAGCAGCTGGACGCCATGGAAATGATGGCCGTGGACCCCGTCGCGCGCGTGGTGGCCCCGCGCTTCTGGGCGGGCGTGATTTCAATGCCGCTGCTGGCGGCGCTGTTCTCGGCGATGGGCATCTTCGGCGGCTACCTGGTGGGCGTGCGGCTGATCGGCGTGGACGAGGGCTCGTTCTGGTCGCAGATGCAAGCTGCCGTGGACGTGTACGAAGACGTATTGAACGGCGTGATCAAGAGCTTCGTGTTCGGCATCGCCATCACCTGGATCGCGGTGTTCGAGGGCTATGATGCACCGCCGACCGCCGAAGGCGTATCGGGTGCGACCACGCGCACCGTGGTGTCTTCTTCGCTTGCCGTGCTGGCGCTCGACTTCATGCTGACGGCGTTCATGTTTCGAGGAGTATGACGATGATGTCGCGAAACGAGCTGGATCTCTGGGTGGGCGTGTTCGTCGCCATTGGTTTCGGCGCGCTGCTGTTTCTCGCGATGAAAGCGGCGAACCTGACGACGTTCGCGGGAGCCAACAGCTATCGGATCATGGCGCGCTTCGACAACATCGGCGGGCTGAAGGTGCGCGCACCGGTGAAGAGCGCGGGGGTGGTGGTGGGGCGCGTGGACGGCATCGATTTCGACAACCAGACCTTCGAGGCCGTGGTGAGCATGAGCGTCGACACGCGCTACGAATTTCCGCGGGACACCTCCGCCAAGATCCTCACCTCGGGCCTGCTCGGGGAGCAGTACATAGGGCTCGCCGCCGGCGGCGACACCGCGAATCTCAAGAGCGGCGACACGTTGAAGATCACGCAATCGGCCGTGGTGCTCGAAAATCTCATCGGCCAGTTCCTGTATAGTAAGGCGGCCGAGGCAGGCACGGCCGACAAGAACGGCGAGAAGAAGTGATTGCAGGGACGCGATGGACGAAAGACGCTGCGGGAGCATGGGGCGATGGGTGGCGGCATTGGGCCTGGCCGCGATGCTGGCCGGCTGCGCCACGGACGGCCGCCACCGGGCCGATCCGCTTGAGCCCGTCAACCGCGCGGTTTTCCGGTTCAACGAGACCCTCGACGAAGCGGTGCTCCAGCCGGTGGCGAAAGGCTACCGGGCGGTTCTGCCGGACCTGGTGCGCACCGGAGTGACCAATTTTTTCTCCAATCTCGACGACGTCTGGATCGGCGTCAACAACGTGCTGCAGGGCAAGCTGTCCGACGGCATCCAGGATTTCGCGCGCGTCACCTTCAATTCGACGTTCGGCCTGCTCGGGCTGATCGACGTTGCGACCGACTTCAACCTTCCCAAGCACAACGAGGATTTCGGCCAGACGCTCGGCCGCTGGGGCGTGGGCAGCGGGGCTTACCTGGTGCTGCCGCTGTTCGGTCCCAGCACGGTTCGCGACGGGCTGGGCCTGTATGCCGACAGCTACGGCGATGTCATCGTCAATCTCAACGACGTTGCGAGCCGCAACACCTTGTACGCCCACCGCTTGATCAACACCCGCACCAACCTCCTGGACGCGACCCGGGTGCTGGAAGAGGCGGCGCTGGACAAGTACCGGTTCGTCAGGGATTCCTTTCTGCAAAGGCGGCGCAACCTCGTCTACGACGGCAGCCCGCCGGCCGAGCCCGATGAAGAAGAGGCCGAATCGTCCCCTGCGGCCCGATGACCCGTAACGCCATCCCGATCACCGAGGACTCATGAGAGCCATCGTATTTGCCCTTTTGCTGGGGCTTGCATGCGGCATTGCCGCGGCGCAGGACATCCCGCCCGACCAGCTGATGAAAACCATGACCGACGAAGTGCTGGCGCTGGTGAAGCAGGAAAAGCCGGCTCAAGCCGGGTTCACCAGGAAGCTCGCCGACGTGGTCGAGCACCGGGTGCTGCCGCATTTCGATTTCACCCGCATGACCCGGATCGCCACGGCAGTGAGCTGGCGGCGCGCAACGCCCGAGCAGCAGAAGAGGCTGGTCCAGGAGTTCCGCACGCTGCTGGTCCGGACCTATTCCAACGCCTTGTCGCTTTACCGGGATCAGAGCGTCGAGTTCAGGCCGGTGCGCACGCGCGCCGAAGAAAAAGAGCTCACCGTCCGTTCGGAAGTTCGCCGCGGCAGCCAGCGGCCCGTCGCGCTCGATTACGAGATGGAAAAGACGCCGGCCGGCTGGAAGGTCTACGACGTCAAGGTGGGCGGGGTGAGCCTCATCAGCACCTACCGGGAAGAGTTTGCCGCACAGGTGCGCGAGGCGGGGATCGACGGGCTGATCAAGGCGCTGGCCGCCAGGAACCGCCAGCTCGAGGCGAAGAGCAGACCGTGATACGCCGCGAAGGCGATGTGCTGATCGTGGAAGGGCCGGCCACCCTGCACACCGTGCCCGGGCTGGTGGACGCCGGGGAGCATTTCAAGAATGGCGCGAAGTCGGCGGATTTTTCGCGCGTGACGGAGGTGGACTCCTCGGCCGTCGCGCTCGCGCTGGAATGGCAGCGCCAGGCGGCTCGCCACGGCATTGCGCTGCGGCTGGAAAACCTTCCGCAAGCCATGCAGAACCTGGCGCGCCTGTACGGCGTGCTGGAGCTCATGCTGGGTGACAATAGCGCGAGCGCATAGAGCCGTTCTGTCTGGCACCTCGCTTATAGCGGCCATGCAGCCTCCAGCCATAGAAATCCGTGGCGTATGCAAGCGCTTTGGCGACTTGCGCGCGCTCGATACGGTATCGCTCGAAGTGGCGCAGGGCGAATTCTTCGGGCTGCTGGGCCCGAACGGCGCCGGCAAGACCACCCTGATCAGCGTGCTGGCCGGGCTGGTGCGCGCCGACGCGGGCGAGGCGCGCATCATGGGCTGCGACGTGGCGCGGCAGTACCGCCGCGCCCGGCGCGCGCTGGGCGTGGTGCCGCAGGAGCTCGTGTTCGATCCCTTCTTCACGGTGCGCGAGACGCTGCGCATCCAGTCGGGCTATTTCGGCCTGCGCGCCAACGACGACTGGATCGAGGAGATCATGTCGAACCTCGATCTCAGCTCGAAGGCCGACGTGAACATGCGTGCGCTCTCCGGAGGGATGAAGCGCCGCGTGCTGGTGGCGCAGGCGCTGGTGCACAAGCCGCCCGTCATCGTTCTGGATGAGCCCACGGCGGGTGTGGACGTGGAGCTGCGCCAGGGACTGTGGCAGTTCATACGGCGGCTGAACCGCGATGGCCACACCGTGGTGCTCACCACCCACTACCTGGAGGAGGCCGAGACCCTGTGCTCCAGGATCGCCATGCTGAAGCTCGGCCGGCTCGTGGCGCTCGATTCCACCTCGAACCTGGTACACCGCCTGCACAGCCTGCACTTGCGGCTGAAACTCTCGGGCGCCTTGCCCCGGGCCCTCGCGGAAAAGGACCACGGTCCGGGCGGTCGCGAGCACGTGCTGTGGCTGCATGACTATACGGAAATCGAACCCGCGCTCGCCTCGCTGCGCGAGGCCGGTTGCAGGATCGAGGAGCTGGAGCTCGAGCAGCCGGACCTCGAGGACGTGTTCCTCGAGATCATGAAGCGCTCCGAGGCGCTGGCAGAGGCCACATGAGCGGTTTCAACACGCTGTTCTACAAGGAAGTGCTGCGCTTTCGCAAGGTCGCCACGCAGACCATCGGGGCACCGGTGCTCACCGCGCTTCTGTACCTGCTGGTCTTTTCCCACCTCATGGAGGGCCGCGTGCGGGTGTACGAGGAAATCTCCTACACGGCGTTCCTGGTGCCCGGCCTGGTGATGATGTCAGTGCTGCAGAACGCCTTCGCCAACAGCTCCTCCTCGCTCATCCAGTCGAAGCTGACCGGAAACATCATATTCGTCCTGCTTCCGCCGCTTTCGTACTGGGAATTCTTCTCCGGCTATGTGCTGGCCGCCGTGGTGCGCGGCATCGCGGTGGGCGCCGGAGTGTTCCTGGTGACGTGGCTCGTCGTCGAAGTCCCGCTTCGCCATCCGCTCTGGATCATCGCCTTTCTGCTGGCAGGCAGCGCGCTGCTCGGCGCGCTCGGGCTGATCGCAGGCATGGTGGCGGACAAGATCGACCAGGTGGCAGCCTTCCAGAACTTCCTCATCATGCCGCTCACCTTTCTTTCCGGGGTGTTCTATTCGATCCACTCCCTGCCGCCTTTCTGGCAGGACGTGTCGCATTTCAACCCGTTTTTCTACATGATCGACGGCCTGCGCTACGGCTTTTTCGACGTCTCGGACGTGAGTCCTTTGCTCAGCCTGGGGATCGCGACCCTTTTTCTCGCCGGCGTGACCGGGATCGCGCTTCTCATGCTGAAGCAGGGATATAAACTGCGCTATTGAGCCCGAACCGGATCGATCCGACATGACGACGCCCGAGCAGATTCGCGAGTACATCACCCAGGGACTGGATTGCGAGGAGCTGCGCGTCGCAGGCGACGGCCAGCATTTCGAGGCCCTCATCGTCAGCGCCGCCTTTCGCGGCAAGAACAGGGTCCAGAGGCATCAGCTGGTCTACGCGGCGCTGGGCGAGCGGATGCGCGAAGAGATTCATGCTTTATCGATGAAGACGCTCACCCCCGAGGAGTGGGCGGCCGAGACCTATTAACCCCTAGTCTCGCCGTAACGGTACTTCCAGAGAACACATGGATAAGCTGCTCATCGAAGGCGGAGCGCAGCTGCAAGGGGAAGTGCGCATTTCGGGCGCCAAGAATGCCGCGCTCCCCATCATGTGCGCGGCCTTGCTGAGCGCCGAGCCGGTAACGCTGGACAATGTGCCCGATCTTCGCGACGTCGATACGCTCGCGAAGCTGCTCGCCCGTATGGGCGTGAAGGCGTCACGCGAAGGCGCACGCATCGAGCTGGACGCCAGCCAGCCGGGCGAGCCCCTCGCGGCCTACGACCTCGTAAAGACCATGCGGGCGTCGATACTCGTGCTGGGGCCGCTGCTGGCGCGCTGCGGCGAGGCCCGGGTGTCGCTGCCCGGCGGCTGCGCCATCGGCCTGCGGCCGGTCGATCAGCACATCAAAGGCCTGCAGGCCATGGGGGCGGAAATCCACGTCGAGCAGGGCTATATCGTGGCGCGCGCCAAAAACGGGCAGCGCGGCTTGCGAGGCGCGCGGCTGGTGATGGATCTGGTCACCGTCACCGGCACCGAGAACCTCATGATGGCTGCGTGTCTGGCCGAGGGGACGACGGTCATAGAGAACGCCGCGCGGGAACCGGAGGTTTCGGATCTGGCCCACTGCCTTACGGCCATGGGCGCGCGCATTTCCGGGGCGGGCAGCGACGTGGTGACGGTCGAAGGCGTCCAGCGGCTGCACGGCGCTTCACATGCGGTGATGCCGGACCGCATCGAAACGGGCACTTTTCTCACCGCCGCCGCCGCCACGCGCGGCACGGTGCGCTTGCTGGGCACCGAAGGCGCGCTTCTCGAAGCGGTCGTGGAGAAGCTGCGCGAAGCCGGTGCGCAGCTCGACATGGCGCCCGGCGAGATCCGCCTGGCGATGAAGGACCGCCCGAAAAGCGTCAATGTGCGCACCGCCCCGTACCCGGGCTTCCCCACCGACATGCAGGCGCAGCTCATGGCCCTCGATTCGATCGCGGACGGGACGGCGGTCATCAGCGAAACCATTTTCGAAAACCGGTTCATGCACGCCCTGGAGATGCAGCGGCTGGGCGCCGATATCGAAATCGCGGGAAACACCGCGGTGGTGCGCGGCGTCCCGGCGCTTCAAGGGGCGAGCGTGATGGCCACCGATTTGCGCGCCTCCGCGAGCCTGGTGATCGCAGGGCTGGCTGCCGAAGGCGAAACGATCATAGACCGCATCTACCACCTCGACCGCGGCTATGAGCGCATCGAGGAAAAGCTTTCACAGCTGGGCGCGCGCATCCGGCGGGTGCAGTAGCTGATTCCAAGTCACGGTCTGTCCAAGAGTTACCGTTTACTAGGTCTGCCCGATTTTGATAGTGACGCGTAAAGAGGCCCCACCTTGGCCTGCCGCCGTACGCGTCACTATCAAAATC
>Ga0156229_1043_pt2 | contig 18087 bp, 18 predicted proteins | sample RifCSPlowO2_12_FD_116156 | JGI IMG/M metagenome (GOLD analysis project Ga0156229, IMG submission 116156) | Betaproteobacteria bacterium RIFCSPLOWO2_12_FULL_66_14 | reverse complement strand
TGTTGTCCGAATGGACTATGCGGGCATCTCGTGGAGCATGTGCTTGAATTTCGCCCATTCGGTCGCCGCCCAGACTTCCGAATGCGCCCGGCCGTGGGTGCGTATCAGGGCCGAGACCTTCGCCGCGGTTTCGTTGTCCGGCGCCTCGAAAACATCGACGTAATCGTTCGGCCCCAGAACGGCGTAGCTCGACTTCCACTGCACCTGCGGGCACTGCGCGTGGATGGCATCCATGGCGCGCCGCTCGAGCTCTTCGTAGGAATGCGGATTGCGCAGAACTTCAGGATCGATGTGGGTGAGCATCACAAACGTTGACATGGTGAGCCTCCGCTCAAAACCCTGTTGACTGGCTGTATCGTGGACGGTTCAGGCAACTGCAGGGTCATTCGGGGGTTCAGCGCAATAATCCGCCATGCGGTCTTTTTGGCTGCGCCGGCGCGATATGGCTGCTCGCTATGATCGGCCTTACGCGCTCATTTGGCCAGCCGCTCCAGGTCGCGATCGAAGCTGAATACGCGCCAGCCCCTATCCTGAGCTATGGATGCGACCAGAGCATCGACGAAATCCACGTTGCGGTCGCGATAAAGCGCCAAAGCGCGCCGAACAGCGGGAGATTCGGTCTCCACACCACGGTAGTCGAGCAACTCCAGAAGGCTACTCGCCGCTTCCATGCGCGCGACCTTATAAATGCGAGTTAGGACGTAGACGCATTCGGCGAGGACGGCAGCAGGAATGTATGCGACGGCAGTCCCCTGCCGGACCGGCTCGAAGAACGCGCGGGTGCGCTCGAAATCGGCTCGGCCGCCGCTTCCGAGCAGCAGCGTAATTATCGCGTTCGCGTCAACGACGCTTGTGCTTGGCTCGGACAACGGCCTCCCAGGCCTTTTCGCGGGCAACGCGGAAGGGAATTCTTCTTTTTGCGTAATGCGCCAGGCTGCCTGCCACGTCGTCTACGGGCTCGATTCGAACCGAACCCGACTCGCAGACGATGCGCACATGATCCGTCCCGAGCGCCTCCCGGGCTTCTCGAGGAAGCGTGATCTGTCCTTTGCTGGACACCTTCGCGGTCTTTACTACGGCGCTCATGCTTTACCGCCCGGTAATTGCTTTACTTTGGCAGTCTAGCATGGGCCGGCGATGAGGCATGCTCCCAGGCCGTAGGTGATCAGGACTGCGGCAGCGACCCAGCTCAGTTCGTTCAGAAACCGGCGCCACCGCTGTTTGGACGGATCAGCGCTGTCCCGGGCCCGACCAGTCGAACGGGATGTGCTTGCTGGACTGGCCGGCGAAGCTCGACCTGAAGCCGAAGTTATCCACCGGCTGCTGCAGTGTGCCAATACCCCACGTCGCCACCTGACCCGGGCCCACTTCGCTCCCCGGTGGATTGAGGAGCTGCACCCGCTGTCCCGGCGTGGTGGTCGGGCCGGTGAGCGCCTCCGCCGTCGCCACGATCCTGCCGGGGCTTTCCACGCGCCAATAGGCGAGGGGCGAGTTCGGCGGACGGATAAGAAAATCTCCATAGGCCGGCTGCTGCCCTGGAGGGCAGCAGCCGGCCTGTTTTCATGCCTTGCGCGGTGCGCGTATCGCCCGCCAGACCTTCTCCTGCATCGCGGGCATTTCGATGCGCGGTGCGCCGATCTGTGCGAGCGCGTCGTTGACGGCGTTCATGACCGCGGGCAGCGCGCCGCAGGTACCCGCCTCGCCTGCGCCTTTGACGCCCAGCGGGTTCTTCTTCGTCGGGATGACGATGTTGTGCAAATCGAACGCGGGAAAATCGTCGGCGCGCGGCATGCAGTAATCGTTGAACGAGCCCGTCAGCAGCTGCCCCGTCTCCCGGTCGTAGTGAATGTCTTCCATGAGCGCCTGGCCCGCGCCCTGGACGATGCCGCCGAAAATCTGGCCCTCGCACAAGAGCGGATTGATCATGATGCCCACGTCGTCCACCGCGTAATAGCGGGTCAGCGCCACCTGCCCGGTCGCCTCATCGATCTCGACTTCGCAGATATGGGTGCCGTTGGGGTAGGTCACCGAGTCGCCGCCGTAATCGGCGCGGGCGGAAAGGCCCGCCTCCAGGCCCTTGGGCAGGGAGTCCTGGCTGAACGACTTGCGCGCCACTTCCAGGAGGTCCACCGAACGATCGGTGCCGACGACGGTGAACCTGCCTTTGCCGAAGCTGATGTCGGCTTCGGCTGTCTCCAGCAGACGGGCGGCGATCTTCTTGCCCTTTTCGATGACGCGGTCGGCCGCCACCGCCACCGCGGAACCCGCCAGCACCGCGGAACGCGACCCAAACGTTCCAATCCCCTGGGTCACCACGTCGGTGTCGCCGTGCACGTAGCGCACCAGGTCGCTGTCGATGCCCAGCCGGTCGCACAGCACCTGCCTGAATGTCGTGGCGTGCCCCTGGCCATGATCCATGGCGCCGCACAGCAGCGTCACACCGCCCGAGGCGTCGAAGCGCACTTCGGCGTGCTCGTAGTCGCGGCCCGCGGCCGGCTCCACCAGCAGCACCACGCCCACGCCGAGGAGCTTGCCGCGCTGGCGCGCCTCGGCACGCCGCTTCGCAACGCCCTCGTAGTCTGCCCGCTGCTCGCACTCGACCAGCGTGCGTGCGAAATCGCCGCAGTCGTAAGTCTGTTTCAGCGCCGTGGTGTACGGCATGGCCGCGGCCGGAACGGCGTTGCGCCGGCGCAGCTCCGCCGGATCGATGCCGAGCTCGCGCGCCGCGATGTCGACGATGGTTTCAGTGGTGTAGAGCGGCTCGGGCCGGCCACCGCCCCGATAGAAGGCGATGCGCATGGTGTTGGTGAACACGCCCATGACCCGCGCGTGGATCGCCTGGAAGGTATACGTGTTGGCCAGGCAGCCGATCGCCACCACCGTGGGATTGCTGTTGCGGTCGGAGGTGTTGTAGGCGCCGATCGCACACTTGTGCACGGTGCGCAGCGCGAGGAATTTGCCTTCCTTGTCGAGCGCGAGCTCCGTCTCCACCACGCTGTCGCGCGCCTGCTCGTCGCTCGCGAGGCCTTCGCTGCGCTCGGCAATCCACTTGACCGGCCGGCCGGTGAGCTCCGCCGCCCAGAGCGAAAGCGCGTACTCGGCCGAAGGGCCGCCCTTCATGCCGAAGCCGCCGCCCATGGTCTCGCACACTACGCGCAGCCGGTGGTGCGGGATCTTGAATATCTGGTCGGCCAGGGTGGCGCGCGTGCCGTGCGCGGACTGGATGGTGGCGCGCAGGGTGTAGCGCTTGTCGTCGGGGTCGTACTGCGCCAGGCAGCCGCGCGGCTCGAGCGTGTTGGCCGTCACCCGGTTGATGACCACCTTGTGGCGCACGATGCGCTCGGCCCTGGCAAAGAGCGCCTCCGTGGCAGCCCTGTCCCCGACTTCGTGGGTGTACGCCTCGTTTCCAGGGTTCTTTTCCCACAGGGCCGGCGCACCCGCCGCGAGCGACTGCTCCGCGGTGACCACGGCGGGCAAGGGCTCGTATTGCACTTCGATCAGCTCGGCGGCGTCTTTCGCCTGGTTCAGAGTCTCGGCCACGATGAAGGCGACCGGCTCGCCGACGTAGCGCACGCGCTCCTGCGCGAGCAGCGGCTGCGGGGTGACGAACGCGGGCGAACCGTCACTCTTCTTTCGCGGCACGATGGGTCTCAGCGTTCCCAGGCGCCGCGCGCGCACGTCGTCGCCCGTCAATACGGCGATCACGCCCGGAGCCTTCCGCGCCGCGCTCACATCTATGGACAGCAGGCGCGCATGCGCGTGCGGCGAGCGCAGCACGCAAGCGCGCGCTTCGCCGGGAAGCTTCACGTCGTCGACGTAACGGCCCCTGCCCTTCAACAGCCGTGGATCCTCCTCCCGCGGCACTGCCTGTCCTATGCCAAACAACCCCATGCTCGACGCTCCAGTTGAAATCGTGAGGGTGGACTGCCGCCTCAGTCGAGCTTCAACCCGAGGATTTTCACCAGCCGCGCGAATTTGGCGTCCTCCGCCTTGAGAAACGCGGCGAACTGCTCAGGCGTGCCGCCCGAGGGAGGCGCCTGCTCGAAGGTCTGGCCGTCCAGGAATTTCTGCTTCAGCACCGGATCGGCAATCAATTTCCTGAACTCGGTGTTCATGCGCGTCACCACTTCGCGGGGCAGGCCCGCCGGCCCCATGATGCCGCCCCAGTTGCTGATATTGATGTCCACGCCCGATTCCATGAGCGTGGGAAGCGAGGGCGCGAACTGCGAGCGTTGCTCGCCTGTGATCGCGAGCGCCTTCACCTTCCCGGCCTGGGCCATTCTCATCGCCTGGCCTATGCCGAAAATCGCCGCGTGGGATTCGCCGGCCACCACTGCCTGCAGCGTTTGCACGAAGCTCTTGTAGGGAACGTTCAGGAACGCGACGCCCATGTTCTTCTTGAAGTAATCGACGTACATGCTGGAGTTGGTCGCGGGCCCCGGGGTGGCGAACGTCAATGCCTCGGGTTTCGTCTTGGCGAGCGCGAACAGCTCCTGAATGGTGTTGGCCTGCACCGAGGGATGGATGATCAGCGCCGCATACAGGTAGCCGAAGTGGATGATGGGCGTGAAGTCCTTGAGCTGGTACGGCGCTTTGGCGAAAGCATGCGGGTTCAACGAAATCGAATAGATGTCGCCGGTGCACAGCGTGTACCCGTCCGGGACCGCCCGGGCGCAGCCTTCGCCGAGCGGCACGTAATTGCCGCCCGTGCGGTTCTCTATGACGACGCGCTGCCCCAGCGACTGGCCGAGCGCGGGTGCGAAACCCCGCATCACGATGTCGTACGGCCCCGCGGGCGCCGAAGTGTAGATGCGCAGCGGCTTGCTTGGATACGCCTGCGCCGCGGCGTCGCCGCCGAGCGCGAAGCCGAGCACCAGCGCTGCCGCCGGAACCGAGCGCATCGTAAGGTCAAAACCCATGACTTTCTCCTTTGGACTGTCGAAAATCGGCTGGACGGTGCCGCCGGCTCCACTTGGCCGCCGGACAACAGCCGGAACTTCCACCGGGGGGAGCCCGGGCAGAGCGAGCGGCTCTACACCCTAGGCCTTGGTCTTGGGGCGTCGGCCGGCGGCCAGCATCTTGTTGCGAGGGAGATTGCGCAGCTCGGCTTTCCTTCTGCGGTAGCACGCCATGCAGATCCACCGGACGGTCCCGATTTTTCTGAACTCTCCCGTCGTCCAGTGGCTTCCCGTACTGCAGAAGCGCCTTTTTTCCTCTTCGTCGGCCATCTCTCTACCTCAGCACGCAGTTCAAATCAGCCCTCCCGGGACCGTGGCTCGTGGCTCTACGAACGGTCCAGGATGCGGAAAGTAACATAGTACTGTATGCCGAAAAACGATAAGGATGTCCTGGAGGGTACCGGCCGGGCGCTCAACGCCGCCGGGGAGGCGCGCGCCGGGGTGCGGACGCCATCGCCGGGCTCGCCTCCCGGAAGCGGAAATTGATCCGCCCCTTGGTGAGGTCGTAGGGCGACATCTCCAGGGCGACCTTGTCCCCGGCCAGAATGCGGATGCGGTGTTTTTTCATCTTTCCAGACATGTAGGCAATGACGGTGTGCCCGTTGTCCAGCGTCACCCGGAAGCGCGTGTCGGGCAGCTCCTGGTCCACGGTGCCCTGCATCTCGATCAGTTCTTCCTTTGCCACGCTGGCGATCCTTTCCGTTGTCCGAACCGGTCGCACCGCACAACGGCGGATACGGCGTGCGTCGATCGTTTCGGTATCGTGATACATTGAAGGCATTGATTCGTTGGAGCAGAATTCAATGCCGGTCTACCGCGAGACACGCGGTGACTACCTCATCGAGGCGAGCGCCGCTCATCTGGAGGTAGGAGGCAAATGGCAGCCGCGCCTCACTATGACCCGGCAGTCCTCGGCAGCAATGTTGCCCAAGAGCCAGTCGTTTCCGGGCCTGACTCCGTTGTTCGAGACGGCCAAAGGCGCGGCCCGTTACGCCGCGGACCTCGGTCGCACCATGGCCGATCACGGCTCGCCGCGGCTGAAGATCTAGCAGCTCGCGGCAGGTTGGCCTTGGGCGGTTCGGCGCCGAAGGCTGGCAATCCGCTCAGTCAAGCGGCCGGATATTGATCGCCTGCTCGCCCTTGGGCCCGGTCGTGATGTCGAACGACACTTTCTGGTTTTCCTTCAGCGAGCGGAAACCGCCGCCCTGGATGGCGGAAAAGTGCGCGAACAGATCCTTGCCGCCGCCGTCGGGAGTAATGAAGCCAAAACCCTTGCCGTCGTTGAACCATTTCACCGTTCCTGTGCTCATGCATGCTCCTGCTCAAGATATGGACGTTTGCCCGGACGCGGAGACTTAAGGAGAGAAGGGTCTGACGAGTGCAGCAAGGAGCTGCAAAGGACAGCAGTTCGCTGCTTGAGAATCCTGTGAGAGCGTTATACAGGACACCCCGGGGTGGGTCAAACGACATGGGATCCGATGGGACAGTTCATTGATCTGACGGCCGCGGACGGTTTCTCGCTGCAGGCCTGGCGCGCGGAGCCGTCGGGCGTGCCGCGCGGGGGACTGGTGGTGGTCCAGGAGAACGCGAAATCGGGCGCTTGCTCAAAAGGGCAAAGCTGCCCCGATGCCGCGCTCGCGCGCGCGTTCGTAGATGAGCGCGGAGGCCGCCACGTCTTCCAGCGCGATCCCCTGCGATTCGAACAGCGTGATCTCCTCCCCGGAGCGGCGGCCGGGCATCAGACCTGCCACGATGGGCGCCAGGTCGTAGACCTTCTCCCAGGCGAGCAGTCCGCGCTCGGCCGGCCAGGCGAGGTCGCCGCACTCGATTTTCGCGCCCTCGATATCGTCGGTGGCGATCAGGCCGGCGCGGGTGACGGCGATTTCGTCCAGCTCCCGGTTGACGAGCGTATTTGCGCCGGCCGCGTTGATGTGGGTGCCCGGTTCGATGAGCTTTCCGTCCAACACCGGTTGCGACGCGTTCGTCATGGTGACCAGAATGTCGCGCCCCTTGACGGCCTCGGCGGGCGAGTCCGCCGGCCGCACGTCCTGCGAAAGCAGGCCGCTCATTTTCTCTGCGAACGCCTTGCGCCTCTGCGGGTCGCGACCATAGACCACGATGGACTCGAGCTTGCGCACCTGCGCTATGGCGAGGATCTGCGTCTCGGCCTGGTGGCCGGTGCCGAAACAGCCCAGCCGCGAAGCATCCTTTCTCGCCATGAACCTGGTCGCCACGCCGGACGCCGCGCCGGTGCGCACCTGCCCGAGCCTGCGTGAGCGCAGGATCGCCACGAGGCCTTCGCCGGCCTTGTACAGGACCATGTCCTGCCCGCGGCCCACGCCGTAGGCCTTGTAGCCCGCGTAACCCTTGCGCGACATGGCCGAGGTCATGATCATGAAGCGCCGGCCCTGGAAAGGCAGCCGCCGCCGCGGCAGGTTGGAGGCTTCGCCTTCGGCTTTTTCGCAGAACGCTTCTTCAACGACACGCAGGCAGGATGGCATGTCGAGCAGTTCTGCGACCTGCGCCTCGTCCAGGAAAATGGCCATGGCTTGCCTTGTTTTTTGCGACGGGGTGCTATTGTAAATGGGCGCGCCTATGCGAGTTGTTCCGGCCCGGCGGCTCAAGTAGAGTCCCGCGTTTCGGTCGATGCACCGGCAAGCCAAGAAGCAAGTGAACCGAGCAAGAACAGCGCGTGCCGAGGCCGCCGCCCGCAAAGGCGGCATGGAAACCCTGGTCCCCTCGCTCGACGGGGACTACCGGCGCGGGGCCGGCGCGCTCGTGCGCGTGCTGCGCATGGCGCTGCGCTACCGGGTGCGTTTTCCGCTGGCCATCGCGGCAGTGATCGGCGCGGGCGTGTTCCAGCTGCTCATCCCGCGGTTCCTCGGCCAGGCGGTCGATCACGCGACCGGTTCGCTCAACGGCGCGCAACTCTCGAACGAAGCAGCGCAGGGCGCCCTGGTGAGCGCCGCCCTGCTCGTCCTCGCCACGGCCATAGCGCGGGGCCTGTTCACGCTCGTGCACAACTATCTCGCCGAATCGATCGGCACCCGTTTTTCCTACGACCTGCGGCTCGCGTTCTTCGAGAAGCTGCAACGGCTCTCGTTCAGCTACCACGACCGCATCCACTCGGGCGACCTGATCACCCGGGGGATGCTCGACATCGAGGGCGTGAGGCGTTTCATCGAGACCGGGATCATGCGGCTGTTCCAGCTCGCCGTGCTCGTCGGACTCGGAGGCTACCTGTACATGGGCGCCGATCCGGTCCTGGGCCTGCTGTGCCTGAGTTTCGTGCCCTTTGCGCTGTGGCGCGGCGCCGTTTTCCGGCTGAAGGTGCGCGCCCTGTGGCGCGAGCTGCAGGAAAGGATGAGCGTGCTCACGCGCGTGATCGAAGAGAATTTCGCCGGCATCCGGGTGGTGCGCGCCTTTTCCGCGCAGCGCCACGAGATGGACAAGTTCGACGACTGGCAGCGCCGCTGCCTCGGCACCGCGATCCAGGCCGTGAAGGTGCGCTACCTCAACACCTCCATGATGACCTTCTCCTATTTTGTCGCCATGGGCCTGGTGCTGTGGATCGGCGGGTTGCGCGTGATCGCGGGCACGATCAGCGTGGGCGAGCTCACGCAGTTCCTGGTCTTCATGACCGTGCTGCAGATGCCGGTCCGGCAGGTGGGGTTCGTCATCAACGGCTTTGCGCGCGCCTCGGTTTCGGGAGCCCGCCTGTTCGAGATCCTGGACATCGAACCGGCGATCCGCGACAAGCCGGGCGCCTCCGACCTGGTGGTGACCGACGCGGAGCTCGCCTTCCATGACGTCTCTTTCAGCTACGACGGCTTCGGCGGCAAGCACACGCTGCAGGGCATCTCCTTCACCGTGCGGCAGGGCCAGACCCTGGGCATCGTCGGTCCGCCGGGCAGCGGCAAGTCGACCCTCGCCCACCTGATCCCGCGCTTTTACGACGTCACGGCCGGCCGCATCACCATCGACGGGCAGGACATCCGCGACGTGACGCTCGATTCGCTGCGCGCCCAGGTAGGGGTCGTGCAGCAGGACACGTTCCTGTTCAAGGCCGAGATGCACCACAACGTTGCCTACGGCGAACCGCTGGCCGAGCACGAGCGCGTGGTCGACGCGACCGAAACGGCGCAGCTCCATGACTACGTGGCCGGACTCCCGGAAGGCTACCGCACGATGGTGGGCGAGCGGGGCGTGTCGCTTTCAGGCGGGCAGCGCCAGCGCCTTTCCATCGCCCGCAGCGTGCTCGTTACGCCCCGGATCATGGTGTTCGACGACGCCACCGCGGCCATCGATGCCGCCACGGAGCTCAGCATCCGCGAAGCTCTGAAGGAGCTCACCAGGAACCGGGCGACGCTCATCGTCTCCCATCGGCTGAGCTCGCTCATGCACGCCGACGAGATCCTGTTTCTCGAAGCAGGCCGCATCGTGGAACGCGGCTCCCACGCGGAGCTCCTGGCGCAGAACGGCCGATACCGGCAACTGTTCGATCTGCAGATGGGCGTGGCCCGCGAGGACGCCAGTGCCTGACAACACCCTGCCCCGCGCTCCCGGACAAGCGGGCGGGGCGAAGCCGCCGCTTTTCCAGGCTGGCGAAGAAATCTTCGGCGCGGCCTTCGACGGCCGGGTGCTGCGGCGTTTTCTCGAGTTCCTGAAACCGTATCGCCGCATGATGGCTGCTGCCGTCATCGGCGTGCTCGCTTTCACCCTGACACAGATCGCGCTGCCGCTGGTCATCCGGCACGTGATCGATGACGCGCTCACCAGCGGCGCCGACGCCGAACGCCTGCTCACCCTGGCGGTCGGCGTTTTTTTCGGCGTGGTGCTGGTGAACTGGATCTCCAACTACTACCAGCAGGTCTGGGTGGCGGTGATGGCCGAGCGGGTCCTGATCGACCTCAGGCGCGCCATGTACGCCCATCTGCAACGGGTGTCCCTGTCCTTCATGGACCGCACGCAGGTCGGTCAGCTGATGTCGCGCCTGCAGGGCGACGTCAACGCGCTGCAGGAATTCCTGGAGTCGTCGATATTCGCCATCGGCGATTTCGCGCTGCTCGTGGGCATCGTGATCGTGCTGCTGAGCCTCGATCCGAAGCTGGGGCTGCTCACGCTCTCGGTCGTGCCCATTCTGTTCATCGTGCGCATGATCTGGCTGCCCGCGGCGAAGCGGGCTTTCCTGCGCGCGCGCGAGACCTCGTCCATCGTCAACAGCGCGCTGGCCGAGAACATCAACGGGGTTCGCACCGTCCAGGAAATGACGCGCGAGGGCTTCAATTTCGCGACCTTCAGGGAAAAAGCCGCCGAGCATTACCGCACCAGTCTCAGGGCGACGCGGCTCGCGCAGGTGATGGTGCCTACCGTCGACACCCTGACCGGCGCGGCGATGGCGATCGTGATCGTGGTCGGCGGAAACCTCGTTCTGGACAAGGCGCTCGACGTCGGCGTGATGGTGGCCTTTCTTTTCTACGTGCAGCGCTTCTTCGACCCCATCCGTTCGCTCACCATGCAGTACAGCGTGATGCAGCAGGCCATGGCCTCGGGCCAGCGCATCTTCGAAGTGCTCAACGTCCCGATCGACGTGCAGGACCGGCCCGGAGCGCAGGCGCTCCAGGCGATCGACGGCTCAGTGGAATTTCGCAACGTCACGTTCGGCTACGTGCCGGACCTGCCGGTGCTGAAAAACGTGAGCTTGCGGGTGGCGCCCGGCGAAACGGTTGCGCTGGTCGGGCCGACCGGCTCGGGCAAGACGTCCACCATGGCGCTCCTGCACCGGTTTTACGAGGTGTGGCAGGGAGAAATACTGGTCGGCGGAAGCGACGTGCGCGACGTGACGCAGGAATCGCTGGGCCGGCACATCGCCATGGTGCTGCAGGAGCCGTTCCTGTTCACCGGCAGCGTGTTCGAAAATATCCGCTACCGGTCCCTGCATGCCGGCCGGGAAGCGGTGGTGCAGGCCGCGAAGACCGTCGGCGCGCACGACTTCATCGTGCGCCTTCCCGACGGCTACGACACCGTGCTCGGCCAGCGCGGCGTCAATCTCTCCATCGGGCAACGCCAGCTCTTGAGCTTCGCGCGCGCAATCGTTTCAGAGGCGGGGATCCTGGTGCTCGACGAGGCGACCGCGAACGTGGACAGCTTCACCGAGCGTGACATCCAGGCAGCGCTCCAGCGCACGCTCGCCGGCCGCACGGGCATCATCATCGCCCACCGCCTCGCCACGGTTCGCCACGCCGACCGCATCATCGTCCTGAACCACGGCGAGATCGTCGAGCAGGGCACGCACGCGCAGCTGCTCGCCCGCAAGGGGCTGTATCACCGCCTGCACGCCATGAACGTCGCTTCCTTCGACGATGTGCCTGCAGAGCTGGTCGCAGCCTCGTAAAGCGACCCTGACCCTATAGAGGTACGTCGGCGTTCGCGAACGATCGATCAGCTGCCTCGACGCAACCGGCAGGAAAAATGAACCTGACCCCTATTTCCTGGGTTATCCTTGGCCGTTTTTTGGACCGGGCGGGAATCGATGAGCGCAAAAGACGGCCGGCACGTGCTGGGCATCATAGGCGGCAGCGGTGTTTATGACATCGAGGGGCTGACCGGCAAGCGCTGGGAAAAGGTCTCCTCGCCCTTTGGCGAGCCCTCGGACGAACTGCTGGTCGGCGACCTGTACGGCCAGCCCATGGCATTCCTCCCCAGGCACGGCCGCGGCCACAGAGTTCCACCGTCTGAAATCAATTTTCGGGCGAACATCGACGCCCTGAAGCGCGCGGGCGTGACCGACATCATCTCCGTCAGCGCCGTGGGCTCGCTGCGCGAGCATCTGCACCCCGGCACCTTCGTCATCGTGGATCAGTTCATCGACCGCACGTTTGCCCGGACCAAGAGTTTTTTCGGGCCAGGGCTGGTGGCCCATGTCTCCATGGCGCATCCCGTGTGTGCCCGCCTGGGCGACCATATCGAGACGGCGGCACAGGAAGCGGACATCAATGTGGCGCGCGGGGGAACGTATCTCGTGATGGAAGGGCCGCAGTTTTCCAGCCTCGCGGAATCGGAGATGTACCGCGCCTGGAACTGCGACGTCATCGGCATGACCAACATGCCCGAAGCCAAGCTCGCCCGCGAAGCCGAGATGTGCTACGCGACGGTGGCGATGGTGACCGACTATGATTGCTGGCATCCCAATCACGACGACGTGACCGTGGACGCCATCGTCAACGTGCTGCTCGCCAACGCCGAAAAGGCTCGCACGCTGGTCAAGAAAGTGTCGCCCAGGATCAGGGACGACCGGCGGGCCGAGCGCTGCGGCTGCCGCAAGGCACTCGAGCATGCCCTGATCACCGCCCCGGAGGCGCGCGATCGCGGCATGATCGAGCGCCTGGACGCGGTGGCCGGACGCCTGCTGCATCCAAAATAACGCCTACAGGGCAAGCCATGCCTATCAAGACATTGATTCGCACCGTTCCGCATTACCCCAAGCAGGGGGTCATGTTTCGCGACATCACCACGCTGCTGAAGGATCCGGTCGGATTCCGCGTAATGGTCAACGAATTCGTCCACCGCTATACCGGGGTGAAAATCGACAAGATTGCCGCCATCGAGGCGCGTGGCTTCATCATCGGCGCGGCGCTCGCGTTCCAGCTCGGTGTGGGTTTCGTGCCGATTCGCAAGAAAGGCAAGCTCCCCGACAAGACCATCGGGCATGACTACGAGCTGGAGTATGGCGTCGACCGCGTGGAGTTGCACGTGGATGCGATCTCCAAGGGCGAGCGGGTCCTGCTCGTGGACGACCTGATTGCTACCGGCGGCACTGCCGAAGCGGCGGTCAAGCTCATCGAAAAAATCGGCGGTGTAGTGATTGAATGCTGCTTCGTGATCGATCTTCCCGATCTGGGCGGACGCAAACGCCTGCAAAAGCTCAAGCACAGCGTTTTCGCCCTGTGCGAGTTCGAAGGCGACTGAGAGATCGGCCGGCATTGCCAATTGGAGCCAGGGAGGGCACGCGATGAGAATGGCGGTGCACTATCAGTTCAGCGCATGTGAATGCCTCGGGCGGGGCGGGAGCGTGGTGCAGATTCCCCCGGGGATCTGGCCGGTGGCCGAACGCGACTCGGTCTTTGCCCTGGTGGGCGAAACACTTCTGACCCTTAACGTATCCGCGTTCGAACAACTCAAACGCGAAGGGAAAGTCCGCCCCCTGTAATTGGGGTCAGGTTCATTTTCGCCCTGAGGGCGCTATGCTGCGGCGAGGTCGCGTACTCTTGCAGGCCTTCCTCGCTGACGTGGTGCTAGCCAGCCTGGCGCTTGTTTGCCGCGTTGTATGACAACCTCAAGCAACGCACCAGGCGGAAAAATGAACCTGACCCTATTTTGCGGTCCAGGCTTCGCAGTCCACGCCGCAAAGCTTGTAACAATTTTGCGCTAGAACCTATTCGCGCGCCGGCACCGGCGCAACACCTGACAGGAGGATATTTCGCCATGATGATCGCTCGCTGGAGCATTGAAGCGCGATTCGGATACAAGCCGCAGGCGATCGAACAGATGCAGCGCTGGATGCGCGATATCGGTTCGCAGATTGGCTGGAACGCGTCCAACACGAGGATGATCACCGGCTCGGTGGGAGCACACGAATCCACCATCCAGGCCGATGTGCAGATCAAGGACCTTGCCGAGCTCAGCGCCGCTTGGGACAAGCTCGGACAAATTCCCGCTCACATGGACTGGGGCAAGGCACTCGAGCCTTACGTCGTTTCCGGAACGCCGAAATGGGAGATTTTCAGGGTCATCGAGTGACCTGCTGAAAAAAGCGAACCTGACCCTATTTATTCGACGGGAGCGTCGTCTTTCGCGGGCATGGGGGAAGTCGCGGCGCCCGGCGCAACGCTCTTGCCTGCACGGCGGGCGTGGTCGATGCCGACGGCCTCGGAGATGTTCTTCAGGCCGTCGCGCTCGAGCAGCGCGCACAGCCCCTGCTTGATGTTCTTCACCAGCCCCGGACCGCGGTAGATAAGCGCGGTATACACCTGCACGAGGGAGGCGCCCGCACGGATGCGCTCATAGGCGTCCTCCGCCGAGAAGATGCCGCCCGCGCTCACCAGGATGTAGCGAGACGGATCGATGCGCGCATACCAGGCTCGCATGATTTCGTTTGCGCCTTCGCGCGTATGCGGGCCCGTCACGCTGCCGCGCATCTTTGCCAGCTGCTCGCGCGGCGTGCGCAGGCTGGAAGGCGGCTTCTTGCCGGCGCTCGGAATGAACCCTTTGACGAACGGGTACGAGTCGGTCACCTCAAGAACCGCATCGATTCTGTGCGCCTCGAGCGGCACGTTGATCTTGAGGAACATGGGCGGCAGGGACGGATAGCGCTCCCGATAGCTTTCCAGCAGCCGCTGGAGCGTCTTCGGCTCGTCGAGCACGCTTGCGCCTCCCATGGAATTGGGGCAGTTCATGTTGATGACGATGTAATCGACCATCCCCAGGAACGGACGCACGGATTCGGCGAGCTCCTCGATCACCTCTTCGGTGGGCGCCATCCTGCCGGTGTTCGTCTCGACCACATTGATGCCCAACGGAGCGGGCAGCCGCACGGTGGTGAGGCGCTTGGCGATCGCATCGGCGCCCTCGTTCGGAACACCGTAATAAATCATGATCGACTCGTCCAGCGGCAGCCGGAAAAGGCGCGGCCGCTCGGGGTTGCCTGCCGAGGGATGCAGCGAAACCGATCCGACTTCCAGGAACCCGAAGCCCGCGGTCGCGATGGTTTCGATCGCAAGGCCGTTCTTGTCGAACCCGCCGGGCAGGCCGACCGGGTTGGGAAAGTCGAGCCCCGCGTACGAGACGTGCAGGCGGGGATCGTCGAATTCGAACAGGCGCGTCAACGCCTTGCGCATCAGGGCGGGCCTGCCCACGGCGCGGGCGGCAAGCAGCGTGTGGTGGTGAATCCACTCCGGATCGAACTGAAAGAGGAAGGGCCTGACACACCAACGATAGAAGCTCATGGCGGCTCTCCTATGACGCACACGCAACGGTTTGCATGTCTCAATCGGACAGGATCACATTCACGACGGCGCTCTTGCCCTGCATCACCGCCGCGTAGCCCTGCTCGAGCGCCAGCTTGAGCTCGGCCGGATTCTCCACGCGGATGCCGACGCCGCCGAAGAGCCTTGGCAATTCCTCGTAATTGAAGCCGTTGATCGGCTCGCCGTAGAAAAGCTTGTTCTTGGCTCCTGCGCCGTCCGGGTAATAGGACAATTGGTTCTGGCGCATGGCCCGGTAACCGCGATTGTTGTACACCACGGTGAGCGTAGGCAGCTGTTCGTCGCGCGCAAAGGCGAAGCACTGCACCGACGGGTTGTAGAGGAACGCCCCGTCGCCGACGAGCGTCACCACGGGACGCTCGGGCGAGGCTTTCTTCACCCCGAGCGCAATCCCGAGTCCCTGCCCCAGACCGGATCGCATGGCGACATAGCTCTGCGCTCCCTTGCAGGCGACGTGCCTGCGATTGAGCGCGCCGTGCACCGTGGTCTCGTCCAGGTAGATGGTGTTCTCGGGAAGCGCCTCGCCGAGCGTCGCGCACAGCGTCACGGGATGGATGCCGCTTTTCGCGCGCGCTTCCTTTTCGGCCGCACGGTAGCGCTGTTCGAGCTTGTCATGCGCAGCCGCCCAGCGCGCTTTGCGCTCGCTCACTTTGGCTGCATCGGGACGCGCCGCCTCGGCGAGCAGCTTGAGCGTCGTCGCCGCGTCTCCGGTCAGGAACGCGTCGGCCTGCAGGTTCTGGTAGGCCATGTGCAGCTTGAAGGGGCTGTCGTCGATCACCACGACCCGCGCGTTGATCGGTCCCATGTTCGCAGGAAACCACGGCGTGCGGTTCTTCACCACCAGCACCAGATCGGCTTCCTTCAGCAGCGGATTGGCTTCGAAGCCCTGGTGCAGCGGATGGTGCTTGGGAAAGTTGCTCGAATCCGCCGAAGGGCCTTCCACGACCGGGATGCCAAGCAGCTCCGCGAGCTCCACGAGCGCCTCGTAACCTTCGCGGGTGCGGCCCACCGAGGCGGTGGTGATCACCGGGTTCTTTGCCGTGGCGAGCATGTCCGCGACTCTTTCCAGATCCGCGTCCACCGGGCGAACCTTGGGCGCAGGCGGCGCCGTGCGCATCTTGGCCGGCGGCACCCATTTGCCGAGCATCACTTCGATCGGAATGTCGAGATAGGTCGGGCCGACCGGGGTGGCCTGCGCCATTTCACCGGCGCGCATCACCATCTCGTAGATGTTGGCCGCGCTGCCCGCCTGCTGCGCCCACTTCACCAGCGGGTCGACCGTGCGCTGCAGCCCGCCCATGCTGTTGTGGTTGGTGTACCACTGCGCGCCCGGATCGAAACCCTCCTGGTCGCCGAAGCTCGTGGACTCGCCCGACATGATGACCACCGGTATCTCCGAGAGCCGGCAGCCGTGTATGCCCATGGCGCCCTGCATGAGCCCGACGCCCGCATGCAACAGCACCGCCTGCATGCGCCCGGTCATGAACGTGTAGCCGAACGCGAGATCGACGGCGAGCGTCTCGTGGCCGCAGCTGAGATACCCGGGACCCGGCACGTTGTTCACCTTCTGCCGCGCGAGCGCTTCCCACACCGAGCCCCAGTCGGAGCCGGGCGAGGTGATGATGTAATCGATGCCCAGGTCCCGGCAGGCCTGCAGGATGCCTTCGCCGCCGTCCAGCACTTTTTTTTCCACAACACCCTCCGGTTCATGCTTGATCATTTGCCCCCTCCCTGGCCCTCCCCCGCTCGCGGGGGAGGGTTGGGGTGGGCCCTCCCCCGCTCGCGGGGGAGGGTTCAGTATTGTTCGAACACTCGCTGGATCTCGTCCGGATCCGTCGTGCGCACGAGCGCCAGCGCCAGCAGCAGCGCCGCCTTCTGCGGCGGCAGGTTGTCGGCCGCGACCATGTTGGGATGCTGCCAGTTGTCGTCGCGGATGACGCGGCCTTCACCGACCCGCGAGCTTCTCACCACCACCGCCCGCCGCTCGGCCGCAATCGCGGCAAGCTCCGCATCGAGATTACCGCATGAGCCTGCTCCCGTGGCGGCAACGACCAGGCCTTCTGCGCCGAGACCCAGCGCAGCCTCCGCCAGACCGCTCTGGCTCGCCACGGATACGTGGATGACGTCCACGCGAGGCAGACGTTCCACCGCGGCAATGTCGAATTCGCTCTGGAGCGTGTGGCGCCGCGCCGGCGAACGATAGTAGACGATGGCATCCGGATCGGCATAGCCGAGCAGGCCGACGTCGCGGCTGCGAAATGTCTGCAGCCGGTAAGTGTTCGTCTTGGTGACCTCGCGCGCGGCGTTGATTTCGCCGTTCGCCACCACCACCACGCCCTTTCCCCGCGTGCCCGGGTGCGCTGCGACGCGAACGGCGTCGAGCAGATTGAGCGGCGCGTCGCTGCTCATCGCCGTGAACGGCCGCTGCGCGCCGGTGACCACGAGAGGCTTGGCGCTGCGCACCGTGAGGTTCAGGAAATAGGCCGTTTCCTCGATGCTGTTGGTGCCCTGGACGAACACCACGCCGTCCACGTCGCTGCGGGCGAGCGCCTCGTTGACGCGCAGGGAGAGCTTGCGCAGGTCCTCCAGGGTGGCGATGCCGTGCGGATTGGCCTCGTCGACCGTCACGGAAGCGAAAGCGGCGATTTCGGGCACCGCCCCGAGCAGCTGATGCCCGGTCAACTGCGGCCGGCCGCTGCTGCGATAACGCGCGAGATCCAGGCGGTCCCTGCCCTGGCTGGGCAGCGTTCCGGGGCCCATCATGAGCCGCACGCGGGGTTGACTCATGGCCGCCTCCGATCAAAGTGCCAGCAGCTTTTCGGCGTTCAAATGGCAGATCCGCGCCTTGTCGTTCGCGGGAATATCGGCCTGCTCGATGAATTTCACGCCTTCCTCGCTCGACTCGTACGGCGAGTCCACGGCAAACAGGATGCGCTCGGGACCCAGCACGCGATAAACGCAGTCGAACGCTTCCTGGCCGAACATGCCGCTGGTGGTCACCCAGAAGTTGGCGAGCAGGTAGTCGCCGGGCTTGCGCTGCGGCGTCTTGTGACGGCGCTTCGTCCAGCGGTTGTCCATGCGCCACA
>Ga0156229_1239_pt1 | contig 18459 bp, 22 predicted proteins | sample RifCSPlowO2_12_FD_116156 | JGI IMG/M metagenome (GOLD analysis project Ga0156229, IMG submission 116156) | Betaproteobacteria bacterium RIFCSPLOWO2_12_FULL_66_14 | reverse complement strand
CGATCTTGTCCATTTCCTGCCGGTAGACCGGGAACTCCTTCTCTACCTTGATAAGGACGTCCATCGCCTGCTTGCTGCTCTGGAACAGGAAGGGGATCTGGAACGCGCGCCAGTATCTGAGCTGATCGGGGTTGTAACCCGGTGCGGTGGAGGTCATGTCGATGGCCCCCTTGCTGACTAGCATCAGCAGCTCCGTATCCTTGCCGAGTCCACCCGCGAAGGTGATGGTGATCTTCACGCGCCCGTTGGTGCGCTTCTCGATCTTGCTCGCGTAATCCTTCTCGTGCTGGACGAAAGGACCATCGGCGAGGTAGTGGCCCCACCGCAGTTGGATCGGGGCCTGGGCGAAGGCGGCGCCCGCCACCGCCGCACCCAAGGCGACCAAGAATGCGGACAGCGGCAACGGAACTCGAGGCTTCATATCCATTTCCCCTCCCATGATCTCCGTCCGGCGGACGGGCAATGCCCATCTTCCCCAGTGTGTCGCGGGAATGTCAAGCAGCGCGTGCAGGGCCGACGCCGCGCGCGATGCTAGCCTATGATGACGCCATGCGGCGCGACGCGGCATGGCACGCTCGGATCTCCCGCGTTCTTTCGGGCGCGCTGCGCGTCTGGGGCGTTCCCGGCACGGTCACCCGCGACCCGGACGATCCCGACGGATTCGTTATCGCTCCCAATACCGGCCTGGCGATGCGGGTCCGCCACCAAGCTCCGGCCGGCTGGACCGTGACGCTGCGCGACTCGGTGTCGGGTGCACAGAAGACGCCGCTCGGCCGTCACGCCGGGCTGCCGGGCCTGCTGCGACGGCTGCGCGAGGATCTCGCGCCTGACGCCCCGGCGGGGCGCCTGGTGATCGGCGCGCAGCCGCTGCTCGGGCGCGACTCGGGCGGGCGGTGACGATGGCGGCGGTGCCGGTCTCGGTGATTACCGGCTTCCTCGGCAGCGGCAAGACGACGCTGCTGGCCCGCCTGCTGCGCGACCCGGCGCTGGCGCGCACCGCCGTGATCGTCAACGAGTTCGGCGCGGTCGGCCTCGACCACCTGCTGGTCGAGGCGAGCGACGAGGAAATCGTTGCGCTCGACAGCGGCTGCGTATGCTGCACGGTGCGCGGCGATCTGGTGCGCACCGCCGGCGACCTGCTGGCGCGGCGCGCGGCCGGCGCGGTCGCGGCGTTCGAGCGCATCGTCATCGAGACCACCGGACTGGCCGACCCGGCGCCGATCCTGCAGGCGCTGATGACCGACCCTGTGCTGGCCGACGCTCTGTGCCTGGAGTCGGTGATCGCCACGGTCGACGCGGCCGCCGGTGCCGCCACGCTCGACGCCCACCCCGAATCCGTGAAGCAAGCGGCGCTCGCCGACCGCATCGTCGTGACCAAGACCGATCTCAGCGACCCTGCGGCGAACGGCCTTGCCGAGCGTCTGCATGCCCTCAATCCGACGGCGCCCAAGCTCACGGCGGTGCACGGCGCAGTCGACGCGGGCCGGCTGTTCGGCGGCGGACTGTACGCTCGGGAGGCGCGCGGCCCGGACGTGCGGCGCTGGCTTGCCGCCGAAACGGTGACGGACGATCCGGCGAATCACGGCCACACCCGCCACGATGCTGCCGTCACGTCTTTCTGCCTGCGCCGCAGCGCGCCTTTGCGTGCGGTCACGCTGAGCCTGTTCCTGCAAGTGTTGGCGGAGCACTGCGGCGCCAGCCTGCTGCGCCTCAAGGGCCTGGTCGACGTGCTCGAAAGCCCCGGCCGCCCAGCGGTGATCCACGGCGTGCAGCACGTGTTCCACCCGCCGGCCTGGCTCGATGCGTGGCCGGACGAGGACCACACCACGCGCATTGTCGTCATCGCCCTCGGCGTGGATCCGCGCTGGCTAGAGGACCTTCTCGACGCTCTCGACGACGAGGTAGAAAAATGTTCGATCTGCTGATCCGCGGCCAACAAGTGGTGACCCCTCATGGGGTCGGCGCCTGGGACGTGGCCGTAAAGGACGGCGTGATCGCGGCGATCGCGGCGCACGGCACCTTCGCGCCCGATCAGGCGGCACGCGTGATCGACGCCGGCGGCGGCATCGTCATGCCGGGCGGCATCGACCCGCACGTGCACTGCGCCTGGTACATCCCGGCGTTCAAGCCGGGCGGTCCATCGGGGCTCAGCGACCCGCCGGAGCAGGTCAGCCGGGCGGCGCTGTGGGGCGGCACCACGACCCTCATCGACTTCGCCGCCTGCAAGCCCGACCGCGAGGGCGACGAGTCGTCGAGCCAGGGCGTGCGCGACGCGATCGAGGCGCGCGATCAGGACTGGGCCGGCCGCTGCTACTGCGACTACGCCTACCACATCATGCTGCGCGGCCGCGTGCCGCCGGCGACGATCGCCGAGCTGACCGAGGCGGTCGAGGCCGGCTACCCGACGGTCAAGGTCTTCACCACCGACATCACGCCCAGCCGGCGCGGCCGCATGACCCGGTTCGGCGATCTGTGGGAGATCTTCAAGGTGCTGTCCCGTGCCGGCGGACTCGGCGTCATCCACGCCGAGGACAACGACATCGTCATGCACATGTACGACAAGCTGTTCGCCGAGAACCGGGTTGGCTTCGAGCGCCTGGCCGAGGTGCACAACACGCTCTCGGAGGACCTGTCGTTCCGCCGCATCATTCGGCTGGCCGAGACCATCGAGGGCATGGCGCTCTACATGATGCACGTCAGCGCCGCGGCCGGCGTGCAGGCGATCGCCGAGAGCCGGGGGCGCGGTTTCCCGATCTACGGCGAGACGCTGCACCAGTATCTGCTCTATACCAGCGATGACTACCGCAGGCCGAACGGCCAGATCTACCACACCTACCCGTCGCTCAAGTCCAAGCGCGACCAGCAGGGCCTATGGGATGGCCTCGCACGCGGCGACCTGCAATGCGTCGGCACCGACGAGGTGTGCTGCAAGCTCGCGGTCAAGCTCCAGGGCAATCGCATCGACGACACCACCGGCGGCAACGCCGGAGTCGAGCCCCGGGTCGCCGTGATCTACACCGAGACCGTCGAGAAGCGGGGCTATTCCCTGGAGAAGTTCGTCGACGTGGTATCGGCCAACGCCGCCCGCATCATGGGCCTGTATCCGCGCAAGGGGGCAATCGCCGTCGGCAGCGACGCCGACCTGACGGTGCTCGACACGAGCCTGCGCCGCACGGTGCGCGCCCAGGACCTGCACGAGAGCGACTACACCCCTTGGGAGGGCAAGGAGGTCGGCGCCTGGCCGGTGCTGACCGTGCTGCGCGGCAAGGTCATGGTCGCCGACGGCCGGTTCCACGGCGACCTGAAGGACGGGCAGTACCTCAAGCGCCGCATCCCGGAGGCGATCCGGGCGAATCACAAAAAGGAGCTGCGATGAAGGTCGCCTGGTTTCACGAGTGCGGGGGTCCTGAGGTCCTTGTTTGCGAGGAAACCCGCCAACCGGCCCCCGGGCCCGGCGAAGCGGTCGTTCGAGTGCGGGCGGTGGGCATCAATCATGTGGACCTGGACGTCCGGGCCGGCACCTCCCGCATTCCGCTGTCCTTTCCTCATATCCTGGGACGGGAATTTGCGGGCGAGGTCGCCGCCCTCGGCGGCAAGGCAGGCGCGCTGAAGGAGGGTGATCGTGTCTGGGTGACATGCCGGCTTCCCTGTTCCGCATGCGAGTTCTGCCTCAGCGGTCGCGATAACTTGTGCGTACGGGAAGGCTACTTCGGCCTGGACTTGCCCGGCGGCTACGCCGAGCTCGTGAAAGTGCCGATCTCCAATCTGAATTCTCTGCCGTCGCACGTCAGCTTCGAGGACGCCGCCGCGAGCCAGATCGCTTTCGGTACCGCCTGGCACGTGCTCATCAACCGGGGCGGCCTTCAAGCAGGCCAGAGCGTCCTCATCCAGGCGGCGGGCTCCGGCATTGGAAGCGCCGCCGTCCAGGTGGCGAGACTGGCGGGGGCGGCCATATTCGTCACCGCAAGCAGCGACCAGAAGCTCGAGCGCGCCAAGGCGCTGGGCGCGCACCACCTCATCAACTACAGCAAGGAGAATTTCGCCGAGCGTGTCCTGGAGCTGACGGGCGGCAGAGGGGTGGACGTGATCATGGAGCACATCGGCGGGGAGGTGTTCACCCGGAGCCTGCAATGCCTGAAGAGGAATGGCGTGATCGTTACGGTGGGCGCGCATGCCGGCGAGGTCGTGCCCTTCGACATCATCCCGTTCTTCCGCCGCGAGCTTCGTCTTTCCGGATCGAAGAACGCCCCGGTGACCGAGCTGAGGACCGTCATGGGCCTGGTGGCCGAGGGCAAGCTGAAGCCGGTCATTCATAAAACCTTTCCGCTCGCCGAGGCTGCCGAAGCCCACCGGGTCGTCGACTCCAGAGAGATCTTCGGCAAGGTCCTCCTGCTCCCCTAATCGTTGACCCAGCTGGTCGACAATCCCTGGTTTTACGTCGCCGCGCTGCCTGCGCTCGTCCTGACAGGGATATCCAAGGGCGGGCTCGGCGGGGGCGTAGGCGGGGTGGCGGTGCCTCTCATGGCACTCACGATCTCGCCGGCACACGCTGCCGCCATCATGCTGCCCATCCTGTGCGTGATGGACCTGCCCGCCATCAAGGCCTACTTCGGCCGCTGGGACAAGCAGCAAATGCGCATCATCCTTCCCGCCGCCCTCGCCGGGATGGTGGTGGGCACATTTACATTCCGGTACCTGAACGACAGCTGGCTGCGCATTCTGCTCGGCATCATCGCAGTCGGATTCGTCGCCAACAATCTGCGCAGGACCAACCCCCATCCCGCGCGGCCCTCCCGGGCGAAAGGATGGTTCTGGGGGAGCGTTTCGGGCTACACCAGTTTCGTCGCCCACGCCGGCGGGCCGCCGTTTTCCGTCTACATGCTGCCGCTCAAGCTGGACAAGACGGTCTTCGTCGCCACTTCGGTGGTTTTCTTTGCGGTGGGCAATTACGTCAAGATCCTCCCCTATCTGTGGCTCGGCCTGTTCGATTCGCGCAACCTCGCGACCTCGATCGTCCTGTTTCCGGTCGGGGTCGCCGGCGTTTATCTCGGCGTGTGGCTGCACAAACGCCTGAACCAGGCGCTGTTCTACCGGATCATTTTCGTGCTGCTCGGAGTGACCGGCGTCAAGCTGCTCTACGACGGGATCACGCGTTTGTAGCTCGCGCGCCGGCTAAGAGACCACGTGCACCGGGCCACAGCACGAGGTCCTGCGGGCTATCGACGTCAAACGCGACTCTGGCGTTGAAATGCACGATGGGCGGGAACCCGGCGCGCATTGCTTCGCTGCAGTGTCCGAGGAAGCTTCCTTTCCCGAACCGGAATCTCAGGTGTGCGTCTCGGGGAAGGAGGATTGCATTGGTGCCGGTGCGATGCTTGTCGGGGCAGATGACGATGCCGCCGCCGCGGCGGGCACTGTCCGCCAGTTCGCGCAGATCGCAGGGGCGTAGGGTGGGCAGGTCGGCCGCGATCAGCAGGACAGCGCGTGCGCCGCGGCGGCGCACTTTGGCCATGCCCTCGCTCGCGGCGCGGTTGAGCCCGGGACCGGATGTCTGACGAACCGTCTGGACGCCGCACGCGGCCGCGATCTGGAGGACGCGGTCGCACTCGCTGATCACCGCGGTCCTCGCCGATCCGGGGAACTGCTGTGCGGTCGCCAGCATCCGGCGCAGAAAGAACTCGTTGAGTGCCCGGCGGGTATCGTCGGCCAGGACCGTGCGCAGCCGGCTCTTGCCGCTGTCGAGGGCCTTGACGGGGATGAGCAGCCAGGGGGTCACGCCGTCACCCGTTCATGGCGTGCGCTGGTTCCAGGTTCGAGGCGAACTCAAGCGTGGTCCGCGCGAGGCGCGCCTGATCCTGCGGGCTCCTCATCAGCGCATCGGCGATGCAGACGCGCAGCCCGGCGGCCTCGATCTCGCCGCGCAAATGACGATCGCGCTCATCGATGACCAACCCATCGGCGAGTCCCGAGTACAGCCGTGCGATCGTCGCGGCCGAGGGCACATGACCGAGCTCGCGCATGATCTTGGCCGCAGGACCCTTGACCGCGGCATCGCCGATGATCGGCGACACCGCGACCACCGGCACCTTGCGGGCCGCGATCATCGCCCGTACGCCGGGCAGTGCGAGGATCGGGTCAATGCTCAGATACGGGTTCGACGGGCAGATCAGGATCGCACGCAGCTGCAGATCGGACATCGCCGCGCGCAACCCGGGACTCGGCGCGGCGCTTTCTGCCCCGGCGTATTCGAGTGCGCGCACTGCGGGCTGGCAGCGGCGGCGCACGAAGTAGTCCTGGAACGCGAGCGGGCCTGCGTCGGTGTGGACGATCGTCTGCACCGGCTCGTCGCTCATCGGCACCACCCGATGCGCCACGCCGAACGCACGGCATAGTGCAGTGGTCACGGCGGACAGGGTCTGGCCCTCGTTCAACCGACGCGTTCGCTCGATGTGGGTCGCCAGATCCTGGTCGCCCAGGCGGAACCAGGCCTCGCCGCCGATGCGCGCCAGCGCATCCATGAACCGCCACGTCTCGCCTTCGAGCCCCCACCCGGTGCAGGCGTTGCCGCGACCGGCGAGCGTGTACATCACTGTGTCGAGATCGGGCGAGATACGCAATCCGAGATGCCAGAAATCATCGCCGGTGTTCACCGCTACGACGAGATCATCCGGTGGGCACAGCTGGGCGAGCCCGTTCGCAAGCCTGGCGCCGCCGACACCGCCTGCAAGGGCGAGGATCACGCCGACTCCACGCGTCGCACCACCTCTTCGAGCGGTCGTCTCGAATAGGGTTTGCCTTGGGAGGCCGGCACCCCGAGGGTGATGATCGCCTGAGGTTGCCAATCCGCCGGCAGGGCCATGACGGCCCGGACCGTGTCCGGGCAGAACAGCGGCGCGCACATCCAGCAGGCGGCGAGCCCGGCCGAATGCGCGGCAAGCAACAGGTTCTGCGCGGCCATCGCCGTGCTCTGGACCGCCATCAGGTACTCGGCTTCGCGCCGCCGCGGGTCCGGATAGACGTCCATGTCGAGAGTCGTCGCGGCAACCATCACGACCACCGGCGCGGTCGTGATGCGCTGTATCGAACGCCCTACGTCAGCCTCGACCACGTCGGGCGCATCCCCGTCGCGCAGCCGGTCCGCGCGCAGCCGCTCACCCATCGCACGGGCGAGCCCGACCTTGAGATCGGACTCACAGATCACCGCGAAGCGCCAAGGCTGACGATTATGGGCCGAGGGCGCGTTGACCGCGCAGCGAAGCAACTCGTCGACGAATTCCGGCAGGATCGCCTCGGGCGCGTAGCGACGGATCGAGCGTCGCGTTGCGATCAGCTCCGCCGTGGCGCGGAACGCGGCGTGGTCGATCGCGGGCGGTGTGAGCATCGCCTGGCTAGCGGAACAGGTCGCGCTCGCGCGGGCGCACGAGCTCCTGTGCGCTGCCTTCACGCCGAGAATAGGGAACCCCGCGCGCAAGCACTGCCGGCCGACCCTCGTCGCCCTGCCCCATGAGCAGCGAGGCTGCCGATGCGAGCTCGTCGGCGAGGCCGATCTCGGTAACGCGCAGCGTACGCTCGTAGAGGTCCGGGCGGCCACGCAGGTCAACCAACGCCGGCAGGCCCGCGACCCCGAGTGCTACCCCGACCGTGCCGTTGCGCCAAGCGCGGCCGTGGCTGTCGTTGATGAGCACACCGACGTCGGCGCCCGTCTGCGTCCGGAACTGTGCCCGCAGCGACGCGCAGGAAGCGTCCGGATCGCGCGGCAGCAGAAGTGCTGCATCCCCGCGGTCCAGCCTGACGTTGGACTGATCGATCCCGGCGTTCGCCATCACAAACCCCAGCCGGTGTGCAACAACGATGACGCCGTGGCCATAGCGCACCACCTCATCGGACTCGGCCAGGATCAATTCGACGAGCCGAGGATCCTTTCCCGTCTCGGTCGCGAGCGCGAGCGCGCGGGCCGAGGGCCGAACCGTCCCGAGGTCCACGATGCGCCCTTCGGCTTTCGAAACGATCTTCTGTGCAATGACCAGCACGTCGCCGTCTCGCAGGCTCTCGCCGCAAACGGCAAGAGCCTCCAGAATCAGTGCCGCGAGATCATCGCCGGGCCTCACCAGCGGGATCCCGGTCAGCGCGAGGAGCCGGAGCTCTGTCGCTCGCTGCGTGGCGCCCACGAGACCAAACGGGTCGCGCGCGGTCACTGCACAGCCTCGGGAACCCCGGTCACCCGAATCCCCGCGCCGGAAACTTTGTAGCGTATGTTGATGGCGATCAGGATCGAGGTCAGGGCCTCGGTGGCCGCGGAGTTGCAGATCGGACCGGCGTGGTAGGCGCGCAGCCCGATATCGCGCGCAAGCCCGATGACCGTCTCCCGCGCAGCGGCGTCGTCCCCGCACACCAGCACGTCGCAGTCGACCGCATGACTGGGATCTTTCAGGAAGTGCGCCGAGACGTTCTGGAAGGCCGATACCACCCGCACCGACTCCCCGAGCAGCTGCTGGATCGCGGCCACCGCCGAACCACCCGCCGGAAGCTGCACGCGGCTCACCTTTGGCGGCACGAGCGGCACGGTCGCATCCACCAGGATCTTGCCGCCAAGGCTCGCGCGCGCTTCCTCGACAGTGGCGCGCTGCGCGGCATGCGGGACCGTGAGTACCACGATCTCGGCGGCTGCGGCAGCGGACCGGTTGTCCAGAAAGCTGATCGAGTCGGTGCCGGCGAGGACATTCAGCTCGGCACAGACCTTGGCCGCCTTCTCGGGACTGCGCGATCCCAGGATCACGCGATGGCCAGCCCGGGCCCAGCGTAGCGCGAGGCCGCCGCCCGCAGCGCCGGTCCCCCCCAGAACAGCGATCGCGCGACGGTGCGCAACCATATCAAACCCCTTTTATCGTCAATCAGAGCAAGGCGGTTGCCGCAGAACCGGTGCGCGCACGCCGGCCCGCGGGCGTGAGAACGATGGGCGCGAGGGGCGCGGCGGCGAGGGACGCCGCGCGCCGCTCCGCCCCGACCGGCCCGTACAGGGTCGTGCGCTGCATCGGCACCCGGCCGGCGGCACTTATGAGCGCCTCGATGTCCGCCGGCGGCAGCTCCTGGCCGTGCTGCGTCCCGGCCGAGCGCGAGATGCTCTCGTTCATCAGGGTCCCGCCAAGATCGTTGGCCCCGGACTGCAGGCACACGCCGGCACCCTCGCGCCCCATCTTCACCCACGACACCTGGATGTCCGGCAGCACCGGGTGCAGGGCGAGGCGGGCAACCGCGTGCATGAGCACTGCCTCGCGGAACGTCGGACCCTTGCGCGCGCGCCCCTTGAAGTAGAGCGGGGCCTCCATGTGAACGAACGGCAGCGGGACGAACTCGGTGAAGCCACCGGTCTTGGCCTGCAGGCGGCGGATCGCCAGAAGATGCCTTGCCCAGTGCTCCGAGGCCTCGACGTGGCCGAACATGATCGTCGCGGTGGTGCGCAGACCGACCCGATGAGCCGACTCGATCACCTGCAGCCACTGCGCGCTCGTGAGCTTGTCGGGGCATAGAATGGCGCGCACTTCGTCGTCGAGCACTTCCGCAGCCGTTCCCGGGAGGCTTCCCAGCCCCGCATCGCGAAGCCGCGCGAGGAAGGCTTCGATCGACAGGCCGAGCGTGGCCGCACCGTGCGTCACCTCCAGCGGCGAGAACGCGTGCACATGCATCCCCGGCACGGCAGTCTTTACCGCCCGCAGCAACGCGAGATAGGTTTCGCCGCTGTAGTCGGGGTGGATCCCCCCCTGCATGCACACCTCGGTGGCGCCCCGCGCCCACGCCTCGCGCGCGCGGCGCGCGACCTCTTCGAGCTCCAGGTCGTACCCGGGTGCGCGCAGGCCGCCTGACTTGGCGGCTTTGGAGAACGCGCAGAAGCTGCAATGAAACGCGCAGACGTTCGTATAGTTGATGTTGCGGTTCACCACGTAGCGCACGACCTCGCCCACGGTTTCGCGTCTCACCTCGTCCGCGGCGGCGCATACGGCATCGAAGTCCCGGCCGCGCGCCTCGAACAGCGCGACGATCTCGGCTGTCCCGAGCTCTTCGCCGGCGCGAGCGCGCGCGATCGCACGGGCGATCGCGGGCGCGACGGGCCCAGCCATCGCCGGGACAGGACGTTCGAGGGGCGGCGTCAAGCGCAGTCCGGGGGACCAGCCGTCGGTGCGCGCATAGCCGCTCGCGTCCATCGCACGAAGCACGCGAGGCGCGAGCCGCGAGTCCTGCCAGCGCGCGCTGTCGCGCGCGTATCGCGGATAGACTGGGAGACGCTCGACCAGCACCTTGCCGGCGGCCTCGGTGTGATGGCGCAGCGTTGCGATCTCGGGCCAGGGGGCCTCGGGGTTCACATGGTCGAGCGTGACGGGGGACACGCCGCCCCAGTCATTGATACCCGCCGCGAGCAGCAACGGATACTTGCGGGGCGTGAGGTTCGGCGGGGCCTGAATGTTCATCTGCGCGCCGAAGATGAGTCGTGCGGCCGCGATCGTCCACATCAGCTCTTCCAGGTCGGGCTCCGGCGCGCGCGCGAGCTTCGTATTCACCTTCGCCCGGAAGTTCTGGACGATCACCTCCTGCAGATGTCCGTATTCGGCGTGCAAGGCCCGCAGAGCGAGCAGCGAGTCGATGCGCTCCTCGCGCGTTTCGCCGATGCCGATCAGGATGCCGCTGGTAAATGGGACCTGGAGCTCGCCGGCAAGCCGTATCGTCTCCAGCCGCGCCGCAGGAACCTTGTCCGGGGAGCCGTGGTGCACCTGCCCGGCGTTGCACAGCCGCTCGCTGCTTGTCTCGAGCATGATCCCCTGCGAAGCGCTCACCGCACGCAGCATGGCGAGCTCGGCTCGCGTCATGACCCCCGGGTTCGCGTGCGGCAGGAGCGAAGTCTTCGCCAGAACCAGCTCGCACATCGCCGCCAGGTAGGCGATTGTGCTCGAGTAGCCGAAATGGTTCAGATACTCGCGAGCGATTGCGTACCTGAATTCGGGTTTGTCCCCCAGCGTGAACAGCACCTCATGGCAGCCCGCCCGCTCGCCCGCTTGGGCGATCTCCAGCACTTCCTCGGGCGTCAGAAACGGCGCATCAAGCGCACGCGGACTCGTCGCAAACGTGCAGTAATGGCACACATTCCGGCACAGCCGCGTCAGCGGCACAAACACTTTACGCGAATAGGAGACAACACCTCCGTGTCCCTGGTCGCGCAGCTGCGCAGCCTCGCGAAGCAGGCACTCGAGTGGTTCGCGGTGCAGGATCTCCCGCAGAGCTATATCCCCATGCATCTCTGCCTCCGTTTACTCCCCGAGAGCTTCGTCGCAGGTTCGCGCTGAAGGCGAGCCTCGATGATGCTCACCGCCTACCGATAGGTGTCGGAGCTGATCGCCCCGCGCAACCCAGTTGCGGTCGGCCGGGGCGTGCCAATTCGACCATCTTTTGCCGGAATTCCGGCGGGTATTCAGGGCGACTGCAGCGCACCGTGAACCTCCTTGAGTCCCGACACTGAAAAGTGTCCACGAAAGTGGTCAAATCCAGTCAAGTATATAAGTGATTGCTTTTGTGGTGGTGGCGTAAGCTCTCCCGTCAACTAGACAGTTCAGGAATAGAGGTTGTCTTTGATTCTGTAAGCGCTCGGCAGCGTGCCGGAGCATGCTGCTGAGCGCTTCATGAGGCCGTAATCAGCTAGTCATCTAATACACTGCAGAGCGTGTCCTGCAGGCGGCGGCGAATTATTTGTTACGCGGCGCTCTGCCTAGACTCCTGCTTCTGGGCGATACACGGACTGCGCGAACCCTACGACGGCTTCCTCCTCGACGAAATGCTGCGCATAGCGAGATATATGGCTATGGCTCGGCATTTCGTTTGTTTACGCGCACGACTCAGCACAGAGCGAGATGATCTGCGGTCACCTCCGGGAACGATATGATCGTGCATGAAAAGTACTCGGCTATCTTCGTGTGACGTTGCTCCAGCATCGTATGAAGCGGCCTATCCGTAAGGAAAACGTCGCAATAGCCTATGGCAGCTTCGGCGTGAATAGACTCCCTCGGATTTCCGTTTTGTAAACCTGCTGAAAGCTGCCGATCTCGCTGGCGTGGCTGGCATTCCTCGCGTTCAGCTTCTCCGCGAGCGCGTCGTAGTTGGAGGCAGGCGGTCTTGAATTGGCGACAATATCGACGATCTCAACCAAAGAGCACTGCCCACATATGATCGAAAAACGCCTTCTGAATGACCCGCATCTCCGCCGGATCGAAAGCCTCGCTTAGTGGATGTTGAACGCCCAACACGTAGCTCAGCTTTGTCCAAACGAGATTCTCCAGGAGGTAGACGCTGCGCCCGCCCTGCGAGTGGATGAAATGCGCGACCTCGGTAGCCACTCGCGTCGGCTGAGGGATCAATGTCACCCCTTCGCTTAGGTCATCGATAAGGGCAGCCGTGACCTTTCGAGTTTCCAGGTCGCTCTGCTTCATCAGCTCGATAAAGACGGACTCGCTGATTAGACAAATCGTCTTGCCGGATTTGACCCTTTGTCTAAGACTCGCCAGCAACGAGTGTGCGGCTTCCGACGCGGAACGCTGCATGGCCGCATCCCGCACGAGAATCCAGTACTTCTTGTCAAGATAGACGCGGTGCCTTGCTAGGACGGCTTCCGCGAGTGCAAGCTGGCGGGAGCGGACGTACTGGTCGATGGAAACTTCAGGCGAGGCGCGATGGCGCTCAAAGCTTTCGTGCACCTTCGACGGATCGCTTTTCACCGGGGCCATTCGTGGATTGTGCCCCACTGGGCGCCAAAGCCTTATGCATGGCAACTTGTCCCGAGAGCGATAGACGCTGAACGTCTCAGCGGTTTCCGGGACGCACCGCCAGCTTAATCCGGCGCAGCGTTTCGACAGCGCGCGCCAGATCGTTTCATCAAAAAGCTACCGCAGATGCTCGATTGGCCCTTGTGAGTCGGCGGCGCAGGTTCTGGCGGAGAGTGAGTCCGCCCAAATGCTCTCTAAGCTATTGATCGAGGGTAAATCTTCCCGCGAATCATACAGCTACCCCCATTCCTACCCCCAAGCTGGCCAGGCAGCTTTCACCTCGTACGCTCGCCGAAAGTAACAGGGGGAAATTTTCGCCATATACGGCTAGGGCGTCGCCAACAGCTTCTTGCCCTTTTCCGTAATCAATAGTTGGCCTTTTGGCGATTCTACTAAGCCATGCGCGACCAGCCGACTTTTGTTGAATGGCGGAATGGACGCCGCGCCTCGGCTGGCTTCCTTGAGCCACTTGAGATCCTCAGCGCTTAACTGAAGTCCGCCAACCTTGCTCTTTCCCTCAATTTTAGACATCGCACCAGAATAAACCTCTTCCCTGTCAGAAAGCGCCACATGCATGCAGGGAAATATTGCAGTCGTTCCCGGCGCGCTCGACGGCTTGGCGCCGGGCGAGACCTGAGCGGCGAAAACCCTTGCAGAGTTGGGGTGGAACGGGGCTTGCGTGTCTTTGCCTCAACCTCCGAAGCAATAGGAGGCGGTCAATTCTTCCCGAACGCTTCTCACGAAAGGAAACTTGCATGAGGCTCAATCATCTACTCGTTGCCGGTACTGCCCTCATCTCCGCGTCTGCGCTCGCTGCGGGCAGCCAGGCGCAGCAGGGCTCGCAGAACGAGCAATCTTCGCAACAAAGCTCCACCGCGCAAGGCGCCTCCCAGCCTACTAAGCAGTCCCAGGGCAGCCAAAGCCCCGAGGTCGTGAAGCAGGCGCAAGAAAAGCTCAGCGCCGCAGGCCATGACGCCGGTGCCGCGGATGGCAAGCTCGGGCCGAAGACCCAGCAGGCGCTGAAGTCCTTCCAGGGCTCGAAAGGGTTGGAGGCGAGCGGCCAGCTCGACACGCCGACCCTCGCCGCGCTGCAGATAGACGCCTCGCAAAGCGGCTCGGCTTCCACGGGATCATCCGCGAGCGGCTCAACCGGCGCCTCCGCAGGCGCCGGAACATCGGAGCAACCCTCGACGAGCGGGCAGTCCGCTTCGCAGGGGCAATCCAGCGGCGCAGGCACCCCTTCGCCCGGGTCCTCGCCCGAGCGCGCGGCCGAGCCGAAGTCGTCGTACTAGGCATCCGGCTTGCGGCAAGGAAGCGGAGAGCCTGCCTCTCCGCTTCTTTTTGCTACATGAAAACAGTCATCTATGCCGTCAGCGCGTTTCTTGCCATTAGCTCTCAGGCATCCGCGCAGAAGCAAGACAACAACAGCGCAGACTGGCCTGCGTCTTTATGCGACCGGTTGGCGGGCGCCGCGCACGAGCAATGCGTGCGCGACGAGCGACCGAGGGCCGATACACCCGCGCAAGGCCGCGACCTAGTGGGCAGCTGCGATACCCTCATTGGGCCTGAAAAGGAGCAATGCCTCCGCCAGGGCGGGACCGTCGAGGCGGGAGCGCGGTCGAGCGGCGGAGCGACCCGCCCGCCCACGGTCCCACGCTGAGGGGTTGGTTTGTTGCGACTGCGGCGCAATGGTCATGTCCGCAAGACCATCCGTGCTTCCCTGGAACAGCCCTTGCTGGAGCTACGTATCCGGCGTTTTTCGCACTCTGAATGATGAGATACCGCTCGCACTGGCGGATCGCCCTTCTCGCACTGATGGCGAGTGCGCTGGCGGCCTGCGAGCCGCGGCCGCCGAAGCCGAAGACCGCCGATGCTCAAACCCACATCTCGACTCAAGGAGCCTCCCCTGAAAGCTCTAGCGGTCGTACTTACCGGAATTGCGGTCTCCCCTCCTGCGGTGGCGCAAACGCGCTACGAGGGGCAGACAAATCGCCCCGCTGATTCGAGCACAGCGTATCGCTTGCTGTTCGCGACGGCCCTTCAAGCGGATTCGCCGTATCGCGTCGACATCGGCACTTCTCAGGACCACGACGGCCGCGTTCCCTAGTTCATCGTGGCTCGCGCGGGTTCTGCGGCGGCGGGTCGGCCGCTGGATCGCGCTGCACCGGGGAAGGCGGCGCAGGTTTGGACGGCACCGAGCTGCCGGAGCTGGCGCCCAGGTCGCGCAAGCACTGCTCGCGCAATTCCCCGGTAAGTTGCTTGCAGCGGTTGATGTCGCGTTGCGGCGCCGGGCTCGTGCTGATATCGGGCTCGATGGAACCGCCCTTGATCGCGCCTTCGGCCGGGCGGCTTTCGTCCCGGCTCGTACCCGGCGGAACGGAGCCGCGCCCCTCGGCCTCGCCTGCCGTCTGCGCGAGCGAGTTCGCCGCTGCGCCCGCGAGGGCCATCGCCGCCAATAGACGCAGCATCGCCATGGCGCTGATCAAGTGTTCTGGATGGTTCCGCCCCTGCAAGCGCTGTACCCATCGCGTCCGGAACACAAGGGCGCAGTAGGGGTCAAACTGCATTCGCTGGCACGATGTTCGCAAGGTTCTGCCCATGGCAATCGAAGGACTGCTCCACAAGGGCTTTGTCACCGAGAAGGTGGACAACGTCATCAACTGGACGCGCACGGGGTCGCTCTGGCCGATGAGCTTCGGCCTCGCCTGCTGCGCGGTGGAGATGATGCACGCCGCCGCCTCGCGCTACGACCTTGACCGCTTCGGACTGGTATTCCGCGCCAGCCCCCGGCAGTCCGATCTCATGATCGTTTCCGGAACGCTCTGCAACAAGATGGCCCCGGCGCTGCGCAAGGTCTACGACCAGATGGCCGAGCCGCGCTGGGTGATTTCGATGGGCTCGTGCTCCAACGGCGGCGGGCCTTACCACTATTCGTATTCCGTCGTGCGCGGCAGCGATCGCATCGTTCCCGTGGATATCTACGTGCCGGGCTGTCCGCCGACCGCCGAGGCGCTGCTCTACGGCATCGTGCAGCTCCAGAACAAGATCAGGCGCACTAATACGATTGCGCGCTGAGGCGCGCTTCGAGCAATGAACCTCAATCTGACATCGCCGGCCTTTTCCGACGGCGGCGAGATCCCCGCCAAGCACACCTGCGAAGGCCAGGGCCTGTCTCCGATCCTCGCCTGGTCCGGCGTGCCCGCAAACGCGAAAAGCCTGGCGCTGGTCGTCGATGATCCCGATGCGCCTGACCCCGCGGCGCCGAAGCGGACCTGGGTGCACTGGGTGCTCTACAACATTCCGCCGGATGCGAGCCCGCTCGGCGAAGGTGCCAAGCAACTGCCCGGCGGCGCGCTGGAAGGACTGAACGATTGGCAACGCACCGGCTATGGCGGACCCTGCCCGCCGGTCGGCCGCCACCGCTACTTCCACAAGCTCTACGCGCTCGACACGGTGCTGCCAAACCTGGGACGGGTAACGAAGGACAAGCTCGAGGCGGCGATGAAGCCCCATATCATCGGCCACGCCGAGCTCGTCGGGACGTACCAGAAACATAAGTAAATGCGCTCGCGCACAAAGTGAGGAAGCCATGGCACGCTGCGAAGTCTGCGGAAACGACTACGACAAGACCCTGTCGGTGACCGTGAGCGGCGGCGCGCCCCACGTGTTTGACAGCTTCGAATGCGCTATCCAGGCACTGGCGCCGCACTGCAGCCATTGCGACTGCCACATCATCGGTCATGGCGTTGAGGCGCATGGCAAGATGTTTTGCTGTGCCCATTGCGCCAGGCAATCCGGCGAGAAAGGGATGCGAGACCGGGAATAGCGGCGGCGGCCGCGACTCGATCGCTTGGATCCGTCCGCTCAGGCGCTATGACCGAGCACGCTGTCCATGTCGCCCTCGTTTCTGAGGCAGGCGACAAACAGCTCTTCCGCGAAATTCCTGGTCGATGAATCCTTCTTGATGTATGCGGCATCGAGGATCTGCTGCATGAGTTCCTTGCCGCGCTCGGATACCTCGGTATCGTAGATTCTGGACATGATCGCGCCGGCTTTAGGGCGCTGAATCTGTTCCTCCGCGAGCGAGCGCGCCACGACCGCCATGTCGGCCGCGACCGTGCACTCCTGAGGGCTCTCTGCACGCGGCGCGCCAAGCGCGGTCGACGCCAACAGCAGTGCAAGCGCAACGACGGCGGCGAGCCATCTCGCGGCAGTGTCGAGGAATGCTTTCAGGTTGTCCGAATGATTCTCCATCCCTGCACCGGGAGCCCTCTAGGGAAACGTTCCCCGGTGCCCTTTTTTCATCGCCGCCGTCTTATGATCCGAGCCCACATCCAGCCGCTTCTGATTCTCTTTTTGCTTGGCCGGATCGCGGCGCGCATCCGTGCCTCTCCGAGCACCGCGAGCTCCAGCGCTGGTTCGCGGGCTTGCTTGCTTCAGTTCGCTTGGCATGGTGTGCTCGTAAACTGCGCGGCCCTAGGCGGGGCGCGGAAGGGGCACGGCGAAGTTTTCCCGCACGACTTCCTTGCCGGCGAGCATTTCCTGAACCCCGCGGCGCTCTTCATCGAAGATGACCACCGCCAGCTTCTGCAGCGTATCGCGCGCCTCATTGAGGGTGCGCCCGTGCGAGTTGACCCCGGGAAGTTCTTCGACGAAACCGACGTAACCGTGATCAGACTTCACGTAAACGGCAGTGAACGCCATCTTTCCCTGTTCCATGCACATCTCCCTGGTGAGCGGTTCGACAGGTTACGCGAAGCAGCTTGCAGCTGTGCGACGAAAATCGTGTCGTAGTTGCGACTACGAAAATCTCTTTGCAGGCTTCTCAGCCGCGCTCTCCCATGACGTAGCGCTCCAGTTGGTGAATCGTCTGTTTATGCTCGGAGATAATATCTTTCACTAGATCTCCGATGGAGACGAGGCCGATCAGCGGCCCATGAGGATGATCTTCCGCGCGTAATCGCGCTCGGTGATGATGCCCAGCACTTTTTCGTCCTCCGTCACCACTATTGAACCCTGTGTAAATAATGTCCTATACTCTAGTCCGGAGGTGCACCATGAGGCCCACCGGAAGCCCAGAGGAACTGGAACATCGTCGTCTGCGGGCGCTGGCCTTGCTCAAGGAAGGACTGCTGCCTGTTGAGGTGGCGCGTCGCGTTGGCGTTGATCGGCGCAGTGTGCGGCGCTGGAAGAGGGCGGCACGGCGACGCGGCGAGGCGGGCGTACGCGCCAAGCCCGCGCCAGGCCGCCCGCCGAAGCTCGACCCGGAGCATAAGCGTCAGCTCGAGGCGTTGCTGCTCGAAGGGGCGCAGGCCGCGGGGTTTCACACCGATCTTTGGACCTGTCCACGGGTCGCCGAGCTCATCGAACGGCGCTTTGGCGTGTGCTATCACGTCGATCATATCGGGCGGCTGCTACACGATTTGGATTGGACTCCGCAAAAGCCCGCCCGCCGAGCCTTGGAGCGCGACGAACGGGCGATCCGGCGCTGGGTGAAGGAGGTCTGGCCGCGGGTAAAAAAAACGCCGCCCGCCGCAGCGCGGCGATCGTCTTCATCGACGAAGCGGGGTTCCTGATGGCGCCGCTCGTGCGCCCGCCGCAGCGCGGCGATCGTCTTCATCGACGAAGCGGGGTTCCTGATGGCGCCGCTCGTGCG
>Ga0156229_1322_pt3 | contig 18622 bp, 12 predicted proteins | sample RifCSPlowO2_12_FD_116156 | JGI IMG/M metagenome (GOLD analysis project Ga0156229, IMG submission 116156) | Betaproteobacteria bacterium RIFCSPLOWO2_12_FULL_66_14 | reverse complement strand
TGAGGCCCGTGGTTGCCGGGAATCTGAAGGCACGAATGGTAACGGCATTCCATCTGCACGGGGGAGGCCGCAATGCGCGGCGGCTTCACCAGGCGCGACGGAATCATCTCCAGGCCGGCGAGCTTCGCCTCGTCCACTTCGGGCGGGACGGGCTGGCTGGTGGCTTCGACGGCCTCGCGCAGCTCGTAGGTCGCCATGTTCACCACGAACTCGTTCGTTTCCCAGATATTGCGCACCGTGTCCTTCAGTCCGCCATTGGAGCCACCGGCCGCGGAAAAGACGATGCAGGGCGGATCGTAGCTGAGGTTCGTGAACTGGCTGAACGGCGCGAGGTTGAGCACGCCTTCCCTGCTGAGCGACGAAATCCAGGCGATAGGCCGGGGCACGCAGATCGACTTGAACGGGTTGTAGGGCAACCCGTGATTGTTCCTGTCCGGCTCGTAAAACATCGGCGTCGTTCCTCCGTCGTAAGCGGTTAAGCGGTGACGATTCTACCCGTACGCGCGGAATAGCTCCCGGGCGGGCACAGCCAACAAGCGTACGCCCCGAAGCGCTCGGCGCGGCTGAAGGTGGGCCCGGCACGCGCCATGAAACTTGAGCATCCGATGCTCAATTTTCATGATACCCTTCCACTTATGCTGCGGCGCGAATCGGATGAAGCGGCACTCGAACTGGCACTGCGCCGGTGGCCGGTCGTGGCGATCCTCGGCCCGCGCCAGGTCGGCAAGACGACGCTTGCGCGGACGATCACCGAGCGTCGCGGCGCAACGCACACGACCTTCGACCTCGAGGATCCGCGCGACATGCGGCGGCTCGACGACGCTTCGACCGCTTTGCGCGAGCTCTCGGGGCTGGTGGTGATCGACGAAGTGCAGCGGCGGCCCGAGCTCTTCCCGCTGCTGCGCGTGCTGGCCGACCGGCCGCGCAAGCCGGCGCGCTTCCTCGTGCTCGGCAGCGCCTCGCCCCATCTCCTGAAGCAGGCCTCGGAGTCGCTCGCGGGTCGGATCCTGTTCCACGAGCTCGCCGGCTTCGGCGTCGAGGACGTCGGCAAGAAGCACTGGCGCAAGCTCTGGCTCCGCGGCGGATTTCCGCGTGCGTTTCTGGCACGCAACGAGATCGAGAGCCTGGAGGTACGGCGCGCCTTGATCCGCACCTACCTCGAGCGTGACCTGCCGGAGCTCGGCTTCAAGCTCGCATCGAGCACCATCGAGCGCTTCTGGACGATGCTCGCTCACTATCACGCTCAGATCTGGAACGCTTCGGAGCTCGCGCGTTCTTTCGGCCTGTCACACACCACGGTCCTGCGCTGGCTCGAGGTGCTGGTGGACACGTTCATGGTGCAGCTGCTGCGGCCATGGAGCACGAACGTCGCCAAACGCCAGGTGAAGTCACCCAAGGTGTATTTCCGCGATTCCGGCCTGTTGCACGCGCTGCTCGACGTGCGCACGCGCGACGACCTGGAGAAGCACCCGCGCCTCGGCGCATCGTTCGAGGGCTTCGCGCTCCAGGAAGTCATGCGCCGCCTGCGCGTGGACCGCCGCGAGTGCTACTTCTGGGCGACGCACCAGGGCGCGGAACTGGATCTGCTCGTCGTGCGCGGCTCACGCCGCCGCGGCTTCGAGTTCAAGCACACCGACGCGCCCGCCGTGACGGCGTCGATGCGCATCGCGCTCCAGGATCTCGGCCTGGAGCGCCTCGACGTGATCCACATCGGCAAGGAGACCTACCCGCTGACCCGGCAGATCCGCGCGGTCGCTTTCGAGCGCCTGGACACGGACCTCGCGCCGATTCGTTGAGCCCGGCGGCATATTGAACGCGGAGCTCCGAGCGGACGGCCCGTGCCACGGGGTACCGCGGTTTCACGGTTTACAAGAAAACCGTGGTACTTCCCCGGTTCTTGCCGGCTTTGGAGGCGTGCTAGAGTCCGCGCCATGAACCTGCTCCTGCTTCTCGCTTTTCCCGAAAAGATCCGGCTTCAGTACTACGATCGGCTGCGCGCGCAGTTTCCGGATATAAAAGTCGATCTGGTGGACCACCACTCGAAAGTGGACCCCTATATCAGCGAGGCCGACATCCTCATCACTTTCGGTGCCCACATGTCGGATGCCGTGCTGGAGAAGGGCGGCCGGCTCAAGTGGATCCAGGCGCTGGGAACCGGTGTGGACGGCATCGCCGATCGCCCGACGCTGAACAAGGCCACGATCGTCACCAACATGCACGGGCTGCACGGCGACTCGATGTCCGAAGCGGCTATGCTGCTGATGCTCGCCCTCGCGCGCCAGCTCCCGCGCGCGGTGCGAAACCAGTCGCGCCACGCCTGGGAGCGCTTCCCGGCGGGCCTGCTGAAGGGCAAGACCGTGGGGATCTTCGGCGTCGGCGCCATTGCGAAGGACCTCGCGCCCCGTTGCAAGGCTTTCGGCATGACGGTGGTGGGCATCACCTCGGCCCGGCGCGATGTGCCGGGGTTCGACCGCATGCTGTCGCGCGAGCGGCTCATTCAGGCCGTGCGTGACCTGGACTATCTGATTCTGCTCACGCCCTATACGAAAGAGACGCATGGCATCGTCAACGCTGCGGTGCTTGCTGCGATGAAACCGTCGAGTTTTCTCATCAACCTCGCCCGCGGCGGCGTGGTGAACGAGCCGGCGCTGCTGGAGGCGCTCCGGGAGAACCGGATCGCGGGCGCGGCGCTCGATGTGTTCACCGCCGAGCCGCTCCCTGCCGACCATCCGCTGTGGGACATGCCCACCGTGCTCCTCACGCCGCACCTGGGCGGCTTCCACGACGAGTACGCGAGCCAGGCGCTTCCCGTCATCGAAGAGAACCTCCGCAGGTTCCTCGCGGGCGACAGCGCAAACATGCTGAACGTCGTACCCCATTGACCACGCAGAGGAGACTCTCATGACTCTCACTCCGGAGCGCGGCGAGCCGCAAATGCCGCCGCTGGGTCGAGCAGCGCTGGCTTGTCGACAACGTCATCAGACGCGAGCGGTAGAATGGAAACAACCCCTTATTGATGTTTCGTCCCACCCCGGAGGAAACGTGAAACGCCTCATTGCCATTGTTTCGCTTGCCGGCCTTGCATCGGTCGCCGTCGCCCAGGGCTTTCCTTCGAAGCCCGTGCGCATGATCGTGCCTTTCCCGGCCGGGGGGAGCGCAGACATCACCGCGCGCCTGGTCGCTGCGAAGCTCGCCGAGCGTCTGGGCCAGCCGGTGATCGTGGACAACCGCGTCGGCGCGAGCGGCATCATCGGCTCGGAGCTCGTGGCGAAGGCGCCGCCCGACGGCTACACGCTGCTGTTCACCACGACCAGCACGCATCTAACGGCCGCGTTCCTCAACAAGAACCTGCCGTATCATCCGTCCAAGGACTTCACGCCCATATCCGTGGTCGCGGAGTCGGCCACCGGCCTGGTGGTCGCGCCGTCGCTGCCCGTTCATTCGGTGCGCGAGCTGGTGGAATTCGCAAAGCGCAATCCGGGCAAGCTCACCTACAGCAGCGCGGGCATCGGATCGTCTTTTCACCTGACGGGGGAGCTCTTCAGGCAGGCGGCGGGCATCGACATCGTGCACGTTCCATACAAGGGCGCCGCCCAGGCGCTGAACGACCTCATGAGCGGCACCATCTCGATGACTTTTTCCGCCCTTGCCTCGCAAATGCCTTTCGTGAAGTCGGGCAAGGTGAGGCTGCTGGCGGTACTCGAAAGCGAGCGGTTCTCCGCGCTGCCCGATGTTCCGAGTGTCAGGGAATCGCTTCCCAATTTCGAGCGCCCCGATGCCTGGATGGGGCTGTTCGGCCCGGCGGGGCTCCCCGCTGCGGTGCTGCAGCGGCTGAATTCGGACCTGGTGTTCGCGGTGAGAACCCAGGAAATACGCGCAAAGTTCATGGAGTCGGGCTTTACGCCGCTCGGGAATACGCCCGAGGAGTTCGCCGCGTTGATACGGCGCGGTTTCGATACCTATGGCAAAGCGGTCAAGGCCGCCGGGCTCAAAGCAGAGTAGGAAGGAAACGCAATGGCAAAGATCCCGGCCGTGCTGCACGACCCCATCAACAAGGCGTTCCCGGCGAGCGTCTGCCTGGTGGGCACGGTGCTTCCCAACGGCTACGCGCAGATCTCGCCGCGCGGCAGCACCATGGTGTTCGACGAGGAGCATATCGCGCTGTGGGAGCGCGGGCGGGGCTCCACCAACGAGAATCTCAAGGACGGCTCCAAGGTGACGGTGTTCTTGCGCGACACGAAGCTGCGCGATGCGAAAGTGCTGCCCTCGGGCGGCGTCGCGCGCTTTTACGGCACGGCCAGGCTGCACAAATCCGGCGCCATATATGACGAAGTGTGGCGCCGGCTGATCCAGCAGGAAAAGGACCGCGACCCGCAGAAGAAAGGCTTTGCAGTGCTGATCAGCGTGGAACGCGCCGAAACACTGGATGGCAAGCCGCTGGATCTGGCGTAGGGCGGATAAGCCGCGTAGCGGCGTAATCCGCCGTTACCGGCACGAGCGGCGGATTGCGCGCCTGCGGCGCTCATCCGCCCTACGGATCGCGGCGCGAAGCAAAGGAGAAATGGAATGCAGAAGAGGGTTCGGGCGGTGAAGAAGCCACAGCCCGCCCGAAGCCGGCGCGCCAGGGAGGCGCGCCGTGCCGATCCGATCCTCACCGAAATCGTGCGCAACGGCGTGATGGCGGTCACCGGCGACATGAAGACCAACCTCACGCGCACCGCCTACAACCTCATCATCTACGAGGCGCTCGATTTCACCGTGGGCCTGTTCACGCCCCAGGGCGAAACCGTGTCCATCGGGCTCGGCCTGCCGATGTTCACGCGCGGCATGGCCGAAACGGTGAAGGCGTCGGTGGCGCATTTCGGCATCGATCGACTGGCACCGGGTGACATCCTGATCACCAACGACGCCTACATCACGGGCAGCCACTTGAACCACGTGACGCTCACCCTGCCGATTTTCCATGAAGACCGCCTGGTCGGGTTCTCCTGCTGCATGGCCCATTGGCTCAATATCGGCGGGGTGCTGAACGGCCTCACCACCGATATCTATTCCGAAGGCCTGCAGATTCCCATCCTCAAGCTTCAGAGCGCCGGGAGGCTCAACCAGGACCTCATCGACATCATCATGATGAACGTGCGCATCCCGGAAAGGGCCAGGGGCGACCTGCGCGCACAGATGACCGCGGTCAAGACCGGCGAAAAGGGCTACCTCGAGCTGGTGAAGCGCTACGGCCGCGAAGGCGTGCTGCAGAGCATCGAGCAGATCCTGCACCAGTCCGAACGTGCGGCGCGCGCCCGCACGCTTTCCATTCCGGACGGGGTGTACGAGGCGGAGTCGTTCATGGACGACGACGGCATCGACATCGGCAGACGCATCCCGGTCAAGGTGAAGGTCATTGTCAGAGGCGAGGAGATGACCATCGACCTCACCGAGTGCTCAGCGCAGGTGCGCGGCTTTTACAACTCCGGCCCGTCCACCGGCGTGGCGTGTGCGCAGGTCGCGTTCAAGTGCCTCACTTCGCCCACCGACTACCCCATCAACGAAGGCAGCTTCCGGCCGCTGAAAGTCATCGTTCCGCCGGGCCGGTTCGTATCCGCGGTGCGTCCGGCGCCGATGCGGCTGTGGATGTGCTACCCCATGACGGTCGTCGATACGGTGTTCAAGGCGCTGGCACCCGCCATTCCGCAACGCACGATCGCCGGCCACCACGCCTGCCTGATCCTGGTGCAGGTGACCGGCATCGACCGGCGCGACGGGCGCTTCTTCATCGGCTCGGTCGGCCATACGGGCGGCGGCTGGGGCGCCAAGGCCACCGAAGACGGCATGTGCGTCACCGTTGCGATGAACGACGGCGACACGCATACCAGCCCCGTCGAAATGGTCGAGACCAAATACCCGTTCATGGTCGACTATTACCGCCTGGTGCCCGATTCGGGCGGCGCCGGACGCTTCCGCGGCGGTCTCGGCGGGGAACGGCGCGTAGTGGCGAGGCAGGACATTACCATCAGCACCACGATAGACCGCGCGGTGTGCGCGCCCTGGGGCCTGCACGGCGGGCTGGACGGTTTTCCCAACAAGGTGGCCCTGCAGTTGAATGGCGAATTGAAGGACGATTTGCCCAATGCCAAGGTGCCGCAGAAACTCCTCAAGGGAGGCGACGCCGTTATAGTGCGGGGGGGCGGCGGCGGGGGGTTCGGTCCGCCTCACGAGCGTCCTGCACAGAACGTGCAGGACGATGTGCGGCAGGGATATGTGTCCGTCGAGGCGGCACGCGAGCTGTACGGCGTGGCGCTCGATGCGCAAACGCTGGAAATCGATCAACCCGCCACGGCGCGGCTCCGGGCCCGACTCGCGAGCCCGGGCCGGCAAGCGGCCTGACGCGCGGCGGGCATGTTCCGCGCACGGCCCTACGCCTGGCCCGGTGCCTGGGCGCACGCGAGCGCCGCCGGGGAGGGCACGGGGTAGCTGCGCAGCCAGATACGCAGCAGAGAAAGCAGCTCCTCGGCGTTGACCGGCTTGGCGATGTAGTCCGAGGCGCCCGCCTCCAGGCATTTCTCCCGGTCGCCCTTCATGGCTTTGGCCGTCAACGCGATGATCGGCAGCCGCTGGAACGGGGAAATGCGGCGGATGCGCCGGATGGTTTCGTAGCCGTCCATCTCCGGCATCATGATATCCATGAGCACCAGCGAGATGCCGGGTGCGGCCTCCAGCAGCCCGATGGCCTCCCGGCCCGTGGTCGCCACGGCCGTCTGCATGGTATGGCGCTCCAGGAGGCTCGACAGCGCAAAGATGTTGCGCACGTCGTCGTCCACGATGAGCACCTTCTGGCCGGTGAGCGGTTCGTCGCTTTCGTAAAGGCTGTCGAGCATTTTCTGTTTGGCAAGCGGGAGATCGGTGATTACGCGGTGCAGGAACAGCGCCGTCTCGTCGAGCAGGCGCTCGGGCGACCTGGCGCCCTTCAGCACGATGCTCTTGGCCATCTTCTTGAGCTGCTCCTCTTCGTCGTGCGAGAGCTCCCGTCCCGTGAAAACCACGATAGGCGTGTCACGCAGCTTCGCGTCCTGCTGCACCTGGGCGAGCATCTCGAAGCCGTTCATGTCGGGCAGGCGCAGGTCGAGCACGACGCAATCGAACGGCGTTTTGCGCATCGCCTTGAGCGCGTTCCTGCCGCGGCTGGCGCAGGTGATCTCGATGTCGTCGTGGGCGAGCAGCGCCATGATGCTCTGCTGCTCCACGGGATCGTCCTCCACCACCAGCAGGCGCCGCGAGCGGCGCTCGCTGTATGCCTTGAGGCGCTCGAAGGCGTGCTCCAGGTTCTGCGAGGTCAGGGGCTTGTTGAGGCAGGCGAACGCGCCGCGTTCCAGGCCGTGCTGGCGATGCTCCTCCACCGTCAGGATCTGCACCGGAATATGGCGCGTGTTGCGATCGTGCTTCAGGTGGGACAGCACCGTCCAGCCGAGCATGTCCGGGAGGAAAATATCCAGCGTCACGGCGCTGGGCTGGAACTTGCGTGCCAGCGCAAGCGCATCGCTGCCTCGCCCGGCCACCAGGCCCTTGAAGCCGCAGCTCCGCGCGAGCTCCAGCAGCACTGTTGCGTGGTTCGGGTCGTCCTCCACGATGAGCAGGCTCCGCTCCCCGGGCTGCAGGCTCGCCCGGTCATCGGCCTTGTCCTCGGCGCACATTGCGGGCGGCGCGATCGGTTCCATAACAACCATGGGATGGCGCGCCTCGTCCGCCCGGGCATGGAATCCCAGGCTCGCCTGCGCCGGCCCCTGGTAGACCAGCGGCAGATACAGCGTGAACACGCTCCCCTTGCCGGGGTCGCTTTCCAGCTTGATCTCGCCGCCCAGCAGGTGCGCGAGCTCGCGGCTGATCGCCAGGCCCAGTCCCGTGCCGCCGTATTTGCGTGACGTGCCGGCGTCGGCCTGCTGGAAGGCCTCGAAAATGATCTTCTGCTTCTCGGCCGGGATGCCTATCCCGGTATCGGTGACGGTGAAGCTCACCACCTTGGCAGCCTGGTTCAGGGCCACGCGGTCGGGAGACCAGCCGCCGTGTGCGAGCGCCACGTCCAGCCGCACGCTGCCGGCGTCGGTGTACTTGAAGGCGTTGGACAGCAGGTTCTTCAAGACCTGCAGCAGGCGCTTGGGATCGGTCGTGATGGCGCGGCCCAGGCGGGCATCGAAGTGGGTGACGAAGGCGAGCTTGCGGGTCTCCGCGACGTGGCCGAAGTTGCGCTGCAGCGTTTCGCGCAGGCTCGCGAACGGCAGCTCCTCGCTTTGCACCGTGACCGTGCCCGACTCGATTTTCGACAGGTCCAGAATGTCGCTGATGAGGTTCAGCAGATCGGTGCCGGCGCCGTGGATGGTCTTGGCGAACTCGATCTGGCGCGCGCTGAGATTGCCGTCCGTGTTCAGCGCCAGCTGCTGCCCCAGTATGAGGATGCTGTTGAGCGGCGTGCGCAGCTCGTGCGACATGTTGGCGAGAAACTCGGATTTGTACCGCGAGGTGAGGGCGAGCTCGGCGGCCTTTTCCTCCACCGCGTGCCGGGCCTGCTCGATCTCGCGGTTCTTGCGCTCCACTTCCTCGTACTGCGCTGCCAGCTCGCGCGCCTTGCGGGCGAGCTCCTCGTTGGTCTGCTGCAGCTCCTTCTGCTGCGCCTGCAGCTCCCCGGCGAGCTGCTGCGACTGCTGCAGCAGGCTCTCGGTGCGCATCGTGGCCTCGATGGTGTTCAGGACGATGCCGATGGAGCCGGTCAGCTGCTCCAGGAAGGCGAGGTGCGACGGGGTGAATTCGGTGAGCGACGCGAGCTCGATCACCGCCTTCACCTGGCCTTCGAACAGCACCGGCAGCACGATGACGTTGGTGGGCCGCGCGCTGAACAGCCCGCCGCTGATCACGATGGCCTCGCGCGGAACATTGTCCAGCAGCAGCCGCCTGCGCTCGGCCGCGCATTGCCCTACCAGGCCTTCGCCGATGCGGAACGTCCTCGGAGCGGTCGGGTCGTTGCAGTCGGCGTAGCCGGCCAGCTGCTTCAGGCAGGACGGCGATTCCTTGCCGTCCATCACGTACATCACGCCCTGCTGGGCGTTCACCAGCGGCGCGAGCTCCGAGAGCAGCATCTGCGCCACCGTCAGGAGGTCGCGCTGGCCCTGCATCATCGAGCCGAAGCGCGCCAGGTTGGTCTTCAGCCAGTCCTGCTCGGTGTTGCGCTCGGTGGTTTCGCGCAAGTTCCCGATCATGGCGTTGATGTAGTTTTTCAGCTCGGCCACCTCGCCCTTCGCGTCCACCTGGATGGAACGGGTCAGATCGCCCTTGGTCACCGCGGTCGCCACTTCGGCAATGGCGCGCACCTGCGTGGTGAGGTTGGCCGCCAGCAGGTTCACGTTCGCAGTGAGGTCGCGCCAGGTGCCGGCGGCGCCGGGCACGTTGGCCTGGCCGCCGAGCCGGCCTTCCACGCCCACCTCGCGCGCCACCGTCGTCACCTGGTCGGCGAACGTGGCGAGCGTATCGGTCATGCTGTTGATGGTGTCGGCGAGCGCCGCCACCTCGCCCTTCGATTCCAGCGTGAACTTCTGCATGAGGTCGCCGTTCGCCACGGCGGTCACCACCTTCACGATGCCGCGCACCTGGTTGGTGAGGTTCTCCGCCATCACGTTCACGTTGTCGGTGAGGTCCTTCCAGGTGCCCGCCACGCCGCGCACCTGCGCCTGGCCGCCGAGCTTGCCCTCGGTGCCCACTTCGCGTGCGACGCGCGTGACTTCCGCGGCAAACGAATTCAGCTGGTCCACCATGGTGTTGATGGTTTCCTTCAGGCGCAGGATCTCGCCGCGCGCATCGACGGTGATTTTTCGCGACAGGTCCCCGAGCGCGATGGCGGTCGCCACCTCGGCGATGTTGCGCACCTGGTTGGTGAGGTTCGAAGCCATCCAGTTCACGTTGTCGGTGAGGTCCTTCCAGGTGCCCGCCACGCCCGGCACCTGGGCCTGGCCGCCCAAGTTGCCTTCGGTGCCTACCTCGCGGGCGACGCGCGTGACCTCCGACGCAAACGAATTCAGCTGGTCCACCATGGTGTTGATGGTTTCCTTCAGCTCCGCGATTTCGCCTTTCACGTCCACCGTGATCTTGCGCGACAGGTTGCCGCGGGCCACCGCCGTGGTGACCTCGGCGATGTTGCGCACCTGCGAGGTGAGGTTCGACGCCATGGAGTTCACGTTGTCGGTGAGGTCCTTCCAGGTGCCGGCGACGCCCGGCACGATCGCCTGGCCGCCGAGCTTGCCCTCGGTGCCCACCTCGCCCGCGACCCGCGTCACTTCCGCGGCGAAGGAGTTGAGCTGGTCCACCATGGTGTTGATGGTGTTCTTCAGGGCGAGAATCTCGCCTTTGACGTCCACCGTGATTTTGCGCGACAGGTCGCCGCGCGCGACCGCGGTGGTCACCTCGGCGATGTTTCTCACCTGCTCGGTGAGGTTGGTCGCCATGGCGTTCACCGAGTCGGTGAGGTCCTTCCAGGTGCCGGCCACGCCCGGCACGATCGCCTGGCCGCCGAGCCGTCCTTCCGTGCCGACTTCGCGCGCGACCCGCGTCACTTCGGAGGCGAAGGAACGCAGCTGGTCCACCATGGTGTTGATCGCTTCCTTCAACTGCAGGATTTCGCCGCGCACATCGACGGTGATCTTGCGCGACAGGTCTCCGTCGGCGACCGCGATGGTGACCTCGGAGATGTTGCGCACCTGCGCGGTCAGGTTGTTCGCCATGGAATTGACGTTGTCGGTGAGGTCCTTCCACACGCCGGACACGCCCTTCACCTGCGCCTGGCCGCCGAGCTTGCCCTCGGTGCCCACCTCACGCGCCACCCGGGTCACTTCGGAGGTGAACACGCTCATCTGCTCGATCATGGTGTTCACGATATTTGCCGAACGCAGGAACTCGCCCTCCAGCAGGCGCCCTTCGACTTCGAGACGCATGGTCTGCGAAAGGTCGCCCTTGGCCACCGCGGCGATGGCGCGCGTCACCTCGGTGGTCGGCCAGAGCAGGTCATCGACCAGGGTATTGATGGAAAGCTCCATCTCGCCCCAGGACCCGCGCCGGCGCTCGCCGTGCACGCGCTCGCGCGTGTTGCCGTTCCTGCCCACCGCCTGCCCGACGCGCTTCAACTCCTGCGCCATGGTGCGGTTGGCCGAGACGATCTCATTGAAGGCGTCGGCGATCTTGCCGTTCACTGCCGTCCAGTCGTTCGGCAGCTGCACGGAGAAATCGCCGTCGCGAACGGCACGCAGCGCGGTCAGCAGCAGGCTGGTGTCGAGTGGAGATTCTCCGGCACCCGGGGAAGGGCGAACCTTCGCCTGCGTTCTCGTGCCTGCGACTGTGTCCATGGCGGGGTCCAATCGTCTGGTTAAAGGTTGTCGCCTCGGCCAATCCGAACTCCCGGAGCGGGGATCGACCTCGCTCCTCGCATGGCGAAACGTCTCAACACTGCAACCTCATGCCGGGGCGACTGCGCGTTGATGTGATTCTTTGTTCTTGGCCGCGCCGGCGATTGCTCCACAGGCCCGGGGGGGCCGGGCAGCGGAGCCGCTTCGGAGATTTCGTGGGGCTCCGAAACGCAAAGCGATGAGATTCTATCGGAAAAACATGAAAACGCATCTATGGCGTTAAGTCGTTGAAAATCGGCGGTGAACGAACCCTGAAGGAGCCCTCTAAGTAACGTACGCGTAGCCGCAAATGCGGGGCATCACTTCGCTGATGGACGCGCCGATCAGGGCATCGGCCAACGCATCGCAGGGCGTCGGCTGGGCATTCACGATGACGATGCGGGCGCCCGCGGCCTTCGCCACCGGCACGGCGCCCGCAACGGGGAAGACCTGCAGGCTCGTGCCCACGGCGAGGAAAAGGTCCGCTTCCTGCGCGCAGCGCAGGGCGCGCTCCATGACGCCGGGCACGAGCGGCTGTCCGAACGAAATCGTGTCGCTCTTCAATATGCCGCCGCAATATTCGCAGCGCGGGTCCGCCTCGCCCGCCCGTACGCGGTCGAGGACCGGCGCCATCTCGCCCTTCCAACCGCACTCCCAGCACGTGGCCTTGCGGATCGTGCCGTGCACCTCGATCACCCGTTCGGGGGAGTTGCCTGCCAGCTGATGGAGCTCGTCGATGTTCTGGGTAATGAGGGCGTGGAGCTTCCCGCGCCGCTCGAGCATCACCATGGCCAGATGCCCGGCATTGGGACGCGCCTGCCACGCCGGATGGTTGAGGCGGTTTCGCCACGAGGTCTGGCGGACCTGGGGGTCGGCGAGGTAGTGCCGCAAGCTCGCCAGCTTTTCCGCAGCCGGATTCCTGGTCCATGCGCCCGCCGGCCCGCGAAAATCCGGAATACCCGAATCGGTCGAAATGCCTGCCCCGGTCAGAACCACGATGCGGCGGGCCGTGTCCACCCACGCCCGTGCGCGCTCGATCAACCGCACCTCAACCGAGTTCATGGAATTCCCTCGCAATCCACAGCGAATCGCCAACGCTTCAAGAGTAGCAGGCTCATCGCATACAGCATAGATCCCGCCGGCTGGAAGCGGAAATCCGCATCGTGAAGCCCGAGGTGATCGTGTGCCTGGGAGCGACCGCCGCCCGGGCGTTGCTCGGGCCTCACTTCCGGGTGACCACGCCGCAATTTCAGACCGCGGGCGGTGCAGGGCGGAATGTCCAGAACAGCAACTTGCGGTCGGTTGACAGCGCGGTTCCTGCCCAGCACAGGCAGACCAGCGGGGCTCCTCTGCGCGGCTGCAGCGTGGCGTGCCACGCTTCCTCGCCGGCAATGCCGGAAATGCCTATCGCGGCAAGGCGCTCCTGGAACGCCCTTCGTTCCCCACCGGGAACCGCCTGGAGGCTCAGCATCGCGATGCGTTCGCGGAACGCCTCGCGATCGGACGGAGCAATGAACTCCGGGAGGGGCGTGCCCCGCAGATCGCGCACGTCACATTGAAACAGCGCGGCGGCCCGAAAATTGGCATTTTCCACCAAGCCTTCGGCGCTGGTGATGACGCTTGCCTCGGGCGCGCTGCGGAAGAAATCGGCGTAGCGCTGCCATTGCTCGGCCATCGTGTCCGCACGCAGCGCGAGCTCCTCCCGCATCACACGCAACAGGTCGCAGCACATTTCAAGCCCGCTGTCCTCGCCGCTTTGCCCGGGAGGCGAGGCCCGCCGCTCATCGGCTCGCTGGAGCAGGGCGTCTACGGTAGTGAACAGCATCTGGAGTCGTGCATCGAGGTTTTGAACCATGTGCACCCTCCTTCCCGAGCGCCTGCTGCGTCGCTCTCCTTCTCCTCTTTTCAATTTAGGTGCCGGCATTCGGAATACAACATCGGAACAAGCTAATTCCAATACGCGGACCGGCCGGCCGGCAGCGTGCGAAGCCAGGCGGGACGCGGGGGAAAGTCGGCGGATCACGAGCCGGCGGCCCGCATCCGCTCCATCACGCGTTTTGCGGATCGCTCGCGATGCTCGGGCGCCGGCGGGTGGTGATGGGCGGCCTCGAGTTTCGCGAGCCAGCGCCGCACCAGCAGAGCGCCGGCCACCAGTATGGCGAGCACCGTGCCCATGAGGATGTAGTCCGCGCGCGACGGATCGGTGAGCGCGTTCTCCAGCTGGCCGCCGAAAACGGTGGCCGTCATCGCGCCCGGAAGCATGCCGATGAAAGTGCCGAGCGTGTAATCGACCAGCTTGATGCGAAAGGCGCCGGCAACGATGTTCTCGACGATGAAGGGCGCAAGGGGCACCAGCCGGATCGCCACCATGGCGACGAGACCGCGTTTCTTTATCACGAAACTGAGGCGGTTCAGCCGTTCGCCTGCGATACGCCTCACCATGTCGCGCTTCATTCGCCGCCCCAGGAAGTAAGTGACCCACGAAGCGATGAGTATCCCTGTCATCGAATACGTCAGGCCCAGCCAGGGGCCGAACGCGACGCCGGAGGCGAGCGTGAGCAGCGGCCGGGGAAACATGGTGAACGTGGCGGCCAGGTAGGCGGCAACCAATGCCAGTGGCGCCCAGGTGAACTGGCCGAAGGCCTTGGCCATGCCGGTCATCCGCTCGACCGTGATCCACTCCGCGAGCGGCGTAAAGCGCCAGGTGAGCGCCAATCCGACGAGGACGACCACGGCGGCCAGCAATTTCAGACGTCCGGACGATGGGGCCGTCAGCTCCTCCTCCGGCGTGAGCTCCGCCACCAGACGCTCCAGCGACACGGGGCGTTCCGGGTCCGTAATCGCCACGGCGCTCACCAGGGCGCTGGGCCATTCCTGGACTTCCAGGGAACGCAGCGAACGGGTCGGGGTTCCCAATGCCTCGATGGCGGCATGCACGCTGCCCCGCGCTTCAATTTCCCGGGATACGTCCTGCGGCGCGACCCCGACGTGCTCGGCGAGCAGGCGGTCGCGGAACCCGCGTATCACCGAGGCGATCCGCGGCGAGCCGCCCGCCTCGAAGACGACGTCGCATTCCGTGTCCATGCCCATGGAGCGGTTGCTGAGGTTCGCCGAACCGATGCGCAGCCATTCGTCATCCACAGCCATCATTTTCGAATGGACATCGATGCAGGTGCCTTCTTCGAGCCCGTCGATGTGCGCGTAATAGACGTGAAAGTGACCATGCCGGTCCGAGGCGCGCAGGTCGCGCACGAGCCCGGTTCTGAGCACGTGCATGGTCATCTCCTCGAGCCAGCCATGGCTGAGCAGCCGTGTCACCAGAACGATTTCCGGCCCGTCGGGCTCGGTGAGCCGGGCCGCGAGGGCTTCGCCGATACGATGCGAGGTGAAATACTGGTTCTCGATATAGATGCGCCGGCGGGCGCGCTGGATCATGTCCAGGTACAAGCGCTCGACATGGCGCTCTTCGGGGCGGCCCACGGCGGCGGGCCAGGTGCATGCTATTGCGGTATCCACATCGGTAAGGTCCACCGGCATCCCGGCCGGCCAGGGATCGCCGGAGGTCGATACCGGTTTGAGCAGCTCGCCCGTGGCCGCGTGCCAGCGCTTGCGGGCAATGGCGCTCAGCGCACGGGCCGCCTCGCCATCCACCGCGGCCATGAGATCGTGGAAGGGCGGATAGAGCGTTCCATTGGCGCAGCGGCGCGGGTCGCGCGGCTTGTGTTCCGGCGTGTCCCAGCGGCGGCAGGTCAGGTCGAGACCGCCTGTAAACGCGAGCCTGTCGTCGATCACCACGATCTTCTGGTGCTGCGAGCCGGCCAGCGGGTGGGTGCCGTCGTAACGCAGGTGGGTACGGCGGTGCGGGTGCCAGCTCAGCCCGTACAGCGGCGGCCACTCCCGGTCCCTGCCGAAGATGACCGGATAATCCCAATTCAGCACGCGCACATGCAGCCGGCGCCGGCGGCGTACGAGCGAATTCAGAAAGCCGCCCAGCGTGGCGGTTTTGCGGTGATCGGTTTGCGGCACGTCATCGATGCGCAGTTGCGTACGGCTGTCGAAATCCCACGCGAGGATGATGATCGATCGCTGCGCCTGTTCCGCGGCGCGCACAAACGCTTCGAAATAGGCTTTGCCGTCCACCAGGAGCGCCACCCGATCGGCGCGCGCGACCGTAGCGCAATTGGCGCCGGGAACGAACAGGCTTTGGGCGGAGCGGGGTTGCGACATTTTCTGGGTCAGAGGCGCGCGCGGCGACGGGCGCGCGGCCCCGTTATGGTGGTGGTGCAGGCTGGAAGCAACTCGCGTTCCACAAGTAAAGCTGACCATGGCGTCGGTTTGCGTGCGCAGCGGACCCGGCGCGGACGGTAATTCTTACCCTGATTGCTGTAAATCGTGCTGGCGACTTGGAGCGAAGCCGGGAAGGCCCGGGGCCAGAGGCGCTCGTTTCGTTGGTATGGAATTTGCATGCGTTCTGATGTTTGCCCACGCGCTCGTGTGGGTGTTCTATCTTGCAAGGACATGCCATGGCAAGGATCGAAAAGTCGATTGAAGTCAACGCGCCGTTGCGCACGGTGTACAGGCAGTGGACGCAATTCGAGGAATTCCCGCGCTTCATGGAGCGCGTGGTCAAGGTGCAGCAGCTCGACGATACGCATTTGCGCTGGTACGCCAACGTGGCCGGCAAAGACAAGGAATGGGATGCCGAGATTACTGAACAGGTGCCTGACCGGAAGATCGCGTGGCGCAGCATCAGCGGTGCGCGCAATGAAGGCACGGTCCAGTTCCGGTCCCTGGACGATCAGCGCACCCTGGTCTGGCTCACCATGGAACACGACCCCGAGGGCTTCGTGGAGAACGTCGGAGATGCCCTCGGCGTGATGTCCAGGCGCGTGCAGGGCGACCTGGAACGGTTCAAGGAATTCATCGAGTCGCGCGGCCGGGAAACGGGACAGTGGCGCGGCGAAGTGCACCACGGGCGCGAGACGCGGCCGGGCTCCGAAGCGGGTCGGGAAACCGAGTGGCGTGGCTCGGAAGGCGCATGGCGGGGTGGCGCCGAGACTCGCCCGTTGCGTTCCGGGAGCTGGCCGGATGTCTGGCAGGACCCGCTCGCGCGCCTGCGCCGCATGACCCACGATATGGAGCTGCTCTTCGACCGGTGGTTCGGCAGCACTGAGCCGAGGATGTATGGTGGTCAACAGCCCGGCGAGATGCAGGATCTGTGGACGCCGCATGTCGAAGTGGTGCAGCGAGGCGAAGAGCTGGTGATCAGCGCCGATCTGCCTGGCACGAGAAAAGAGGACGTGCAGGTCGAGGTCGAGGACGGTCGGCTGGTGATCCAGGGTGAGCGCCGGTCCAAGCGTGAAACGACCGAGGGCGGGGTGCAGCGCTCGGAGCGCACCTATGGCCATTTCTACCGCGAAATTCCCCTACCCCGTGGCGCCGACACAGAAGCGGCTCAGGCCTCGCTCGAAGACGGGGTGCTGGAGATCCGGGTGCGCGTTCCCGGGCGCAGACAGGGCCGCCGCCTCGACATCCAGCCTTCGCGCAGCGAGGCGAGGCAAACGGCCATGGAAGGTGCAGGAGGCACCCGGTCCGCGCCCGGGGCCGGCTCCTCCCCGCCCACGCCGGAGACGGGTGAGACGAGCAGCGGCGCGCCCACGCAGGGTGGCGAAGGCAGCTGGCATCTGGGCAGATGAACGGCGGCACGCGACGGGAGGGTCGCGCCGGCACGTCGTTTGACGCACATCGTCCGCTCACCTACGATCGGGAGACGCCAGCCATCGGACACGATCCTGACACTCCGTAACTCGCTTCGCGAGAAGATCCGTTTGCTCAAGCGCGAAACGCTCGCGCTGTACATCGCCATCAAGGATCCGCGCACGCCGCGCACCGCAAAGATCCTCGCCGCCATCGTGGTCGCTTACGCGGTGAGTCCGATCGATCTCATCCCGGATTTCATCCCCGTTATCGGCCTGCTGGACGATCTCATACTGTTGCCGATCGGCATTGCGCTGTGCCTGCGGCTCATACCGCCGGAGGTCCTGGAGGAAGCACGCCGCCGCGCGGCAACCGAGGTGGCACAGCCGCGCGGTTACGGGGCCGCAATCACCATCGTGATCCTGTGGCTGGGCACCCTGGGCTTGCTGGCATTGTGGATTCATCGCTCGCTGTAGGCACAGGTTAGGCAGAAGGGGTGATCGCCATGCCGGAAAAATCCGCCCGCGTGTCCCAGCCTCGGGACTATCCGCTGATCGTGGAAAAAGACGTCCAGGTGCCGATGCGCGACGGGAGCCTCCTGTATGCCGACGTTTTCCGTCCGGACTGCGGCGCGGAGCGCGTGCCGATCATCATGAACCTCAGCGTCTATCAGAAAGACAAGGTCTGGCTGCCGCCCGAGGACCTGGAGGAGAAGCCCAATGCCTATTTGAACTGGGAGAGCGGCAACCCCTTGTGGTGGTGTCCGCGGGGTTATGCCATGGTGCGCGTGGACGCCCGCGGTTCCGGCAAATCGGCGGGGCGCTCCGAACCGAGCTCGTACCAGGAGTCGCTGGACTATTACGACGCCGTGGAATGGTTCGCCAGGCGTCCGTGGTGCTCGGGCAAAGTCGGCACGCTCGGCATCTCGTATCTCGCGGCCTCGCAATGGCGCCTGGCCAATCTGCAGCCGCCCTCGCTCAAGGCCATCCTGCCGTGGGAAGGTCGCGCCGACCAGTACCGCGACCAGGCCTACCACGGCGGCATCTTCGCCATCGGCTTCATGGGCAACTGGCACCTCACCCATACGGCGCATCATCTGTTCGGCAAACCGCGCAGCTACAACCCCGATGCCTTCAACAACAACATGATGTGGGAATACATGGCCCACGACCTGGATTCCGAATGGTGGCGATTGGCGAGCGCCCGCTGGGATCGGATCACCGTGCCGGTATACAGCGCGGGCAACTGGACGTCGCATTCGCTTCACCTGCGCGGCAACACCGAGGCGTACATGTGCGCTGCGTCGAAGCACAAGAAGCTGCGCATCCATTCGGGCACGCATTTCCACGCGTTCTATTCCGAAGAAGGGCGAATGGACCAGCTGCGCTGGTTCGACTACTGGCTGAAGGACCTCGACACCGGCATCCTGGAGGAGCCGCCCGTGAAACTCGAAATCCGCACCGGCGGCAGGAAGGGGCGCTACGAATTCCGCTTCGAGAACGAATGGCCGC
>Ga0156229_1294_pt1 | contig 18939 bp, 16 predicted proteins | sample RifCSPlowO2_12_FD_116156 | JGI IMG/M metagenome (GOLD analysis project Ga0156229, IMG submission 116156) | Betaproteobacteria bacterium RIFCSPLOWO2_12_FULL_66_14 | reverse complement strand
TGCTGTTCGCCGGCCGCGGCGAGCCTGTGGTCCGGATCCTCCTGAAGCATCTTTCTGCAGGAAACGAAGCGAGCGTCCTTTTCGAGAGCAGAAAAGCGAGCAGCGAGCACGCGGCGCTCATCAACGCTGCCGCCGCGCACGCGCTCGACTATGACGACACCGGCCTCGACGGCCATCCGAGCGTGGTGCTGGTGCCCACCCTGCTCGCCGAAGGCGAGCGCCTCGGCGCACCGGGCAGGGAGCTGATCGCCGCTTACGTCGCGGGCTACGAGACCTGGGCCGAGCTCATTTCGCGCGACGCCGACAAGCACCATGGCAAGGGCTGGCATCCATCGGCGGTGTTCGGTCCCGTGGCAGCGGCAGCGGCCGCAGCAAGGCTTGCCAGGCTGGACGCCGGCATGACGGCCAATGCGATAGCGATGGCCGCCTCGATGGGAGGCGGCCTGGTGGCAAACTTCGGCAGCATGACGAAGCCCTTCCAGGTCGGGCGCGCCGCGCAGAGCGGCATCCAGGCCGCGCGGCTCGCTGCCGCCGGCATGAGCGCGTCGCCCGACGCGCTCGAGCATCCCGGCGGATTTCTCGCGGCCCTTTCTCCGAAGGGTTCTGTTCGCCTGGATGGCAACATGGGCAAGTGGCACATCCTGCGCCACGGCCTGAGCATCAAGCGCTATCCCGTGTGCTACGCGCTGCACCGCGCGATAGACGCGGCGCTGGAGCTCGCGAGTCGTCCCGAGCTTGTCGCTGATCGAATCAGCGGCATCGAGGTCACGCTCGGCAGGCATCAGGCGGCGATGCTCCGGCACCACGCACCGCAGAAGGCGCTCGATGCCAAGTTCAGCGCTGAATTCGCCATGGCGGCGGCGCTCTTCGCGCGACGCGTCGGGCTGGCTGAGCTCAGCGACACTTTCGTGCGCTCCGAGCCCATACAGTCGCTGATGCCGAAAGTGCGCGTGGTGAGCGTCGATGCTGCCGATCCGGAGGAACCGCTGTTCTCACCGTTCGATACGGTGCGCGTTACGCTCACGGACGGCGGCGTTCTTGCCAGCGAGCGGGTGCACCACGCCAAGGGGCATGCCAAGAACCCGTTAGATCTCGACGAGCTGCGCGCCAAATTCAATGATTGCATCGCGGACGCACTGAGCGCCGCGCGACGCAACACGCTCTTCAATCGGCTGAATACGCTCGAAAGCCTGCCGGGTGTCGCCGAGTTGTACGAGTAGCCGCCCAATGCCGGAATACGCAAACCAACGATGTTCGGAACCTGAGCTGGCTTCCTTCACCTTCACGCGGAGGAGTACATGGCTTACTTCGAGGATTTCAGAGACTACCTGAGCGCTCTTGAGCGGATCGGCAAGCTGCGCCGGATCACCCGGGAAATCGACAAGGACACCGAGCTCCATCCGGTCGTGCGCTGGCAGTTCCGGGGACTTCAGGAAGCCGATCGCTTCGGGTTCCTGTTCGAGAACGTCAAAGGGATCCATGGCGAGCGCTATCGCGGATCGGTTGCTTCCGCAGTCATTGCCCCCTGCCTGCAAAACTATGCCCTCGCCCTGAATTGCGAGCCGACTCGGGCGGCGATCAATGACCGGTGGGCCCGGGCGTACAAGCATCCCATCGCGACCCGCTCGGTGAGAACGGGTCCGGTCAAGGAGGAGATTCACAAGGGGGACAGCCTCCTCGCTCACAACGGCCTTCATGAATTTCCGATACCGATGAGCACGAATGGCTGGGAATCGCTCCCCCGCCTCACCGGCGTGTGCTGGATGTCCCGCGATCCTGATACGGGATCGACCAACGTGGGGACGTACAACGGCGTCCTGATGGGACCCCTGCACAGTTCCGCTCGCGTCTCCCCCCGGGGGGATCTGAGAGTCCACTGGCAGAAGTACAAGGCCAAGGGGCAGCCTCTGCCCGTGGCTGCGGTCATCGGGGCGCTTCCCGTCGTGCCCGCGTGCAGCATCACCGAGATGCCCTACGGGGTCAACGAGCTCGAAGTGGCAGGCGCATTGGCCGGGCAAGCCATCGATGTGGTGCGTTGCGAGACCATGGATATCGAGGTCCCCGCGAGCGCCGAGATCGTCATCGAAGGAGAAATACCGACCGACTATCAGATTCCGGATCCGCCGAGCGGCGAACACACCGGGTACACCTTCATCGACCGGATGGCATTCGCGTTTCACGTGCGCTGCATCACGCATCGCCAGAACCCCATCTGGCTCGACATCGTGGATCAGTTCCCTCCGAGCGAGTCGAGCGTCATGGGCAACCTCACGCGCGAGGCGTTGATGTCGTCCTTCCTGCGGGCCTCCTGCGGGATTCCGCAGGTGAAGGACGTGGCGTTTCACCACTGCGGCGGCTCGCGCCGCCTCTGCGTGATCCGCATGCAGGACATCGGCACGACGCGCACGCCACCCCGGACCGTCTGGCATGCGCTGCACAGCGCGTTGGCCGTATCCTCGGAGTGGCCGAAAATCATCATTGCGGTGGATGCGGATATCGACCCGTGGGACCTGGACTCGGTCTTCTGGGGTATTTCCTTCCGCTACCAGCCGCACCGCGATACCCAGATCATCCCGGGCCGCGGAGCCACTGCGGACCAGTCCGGCGGTCCGAGGACCCTTGCTTTGGAGGAGCAGGAATATCCCTCCAGCCGCACGGGCTTGTCGGGGAACTCCTCCATCCTCATCGACGGCACGCGAAAGTGGCCCTACACACCGACTTCCCTGCCCACGAAAGCTTACATGGAGCGGGGAAAAAAGATCTGGGAAGAAATCGGGCTGCCGGCGTTGAAGCCCATGGAACCGTGGTATGGAGTGTCCTGGGGAGAATGGCCGGAAAAATACCAGCGGCACGCCGAGATGGCCGACCGGGGCGAGTTCGACAAAATCGCCGAAGAGCTTCTGCGGGAGAAAAAGAAAATCTGAGGGAAACGCGCAAGCGTCTCGACGTAGCGACTGGCGCGGCTGCGGAGCATACTGTCGGGCGTCCAGCCATCGCACGGAGGACTAATGATGATTTTCGTGTTCTCACGCAAGTTTCTGCTCGCAACGCTGTCGAGCTTTGTCTGCGCCTTGCCGCTGTACGCGCAGGACTACCCTGCCCGGCCGGTCCACGTGATCGTTCCCATTACGCCAGGCGGCGCGCTCGATACCACGGCGCGCATGGTGGTACCCGGGCTCTCGCAGGCGATCGGACAGCCGGTGGTCGTCGACAACCGCGTCGGCGCGGGCGGCGTGATGGGGACCCGCCAGGCGTTGCAGGCGGCGCCCGACGGGTACACCCTGCTGATGATTTTCGACAGCTTCGCCACCAATCCGTATTTGTACAAGACCGCGCAGTACGACCCGGTGAAGGATTTCGTCCCGATCATGCTGATCAGCCGCAGCCCGCAAGTGCTGCTGCTCCACCCGGATGTGCCCGCGCGGAACATAAAGGACTTTCTCTCGCTTGCGCGGTCGGCCAGCACGAAAGACGGCACAGGAATGGACTTTGCCACCGCGGGCCCCGGCACCTCGAGCCGATTGTCCCTGGAACTGTTCAAGCAGGCGGCCCAGGTCGATCTCACTGCGGTGCACTACAAAGGCGGCAACCCGGCGATCAGCGGCTTGCTCGGCGGACAGGTGAAAGGAATGATCGTTCAGGTCAGTGTCGCGATGCCGCATGTGAAGCGCGGCAAGCTCATTGCCCTGGGCGTGTCCTCGGCGAAGAGAACTCCCCTGCTTCCGGACGTCCCGCCGATCGCGGATACGTTTCCGGGCTTCGAGGCCCAGGGCTGGACCGGGATTCTGGCACCGGCAGCCACGCCACGCAGCATCATCGACAAGCTGAACGCAGCGCTCAAGTACACGCTGGCGCAGCCCGACGTGAAGGCACGGCTGGAGGCTCAGGGTTCCGAAGTGGTCGGCAGCACTCCCGAGGTTTTCGGGACGTGGCTCCGGGGCGAATCGGAGAAATGGTCGCGGATCATCCGCAACCTGAAGCTTACCCTCGATTAGGGCGCACCCGGAGCGAACACCATGGCGAACGAAACCGTGTGTCTGGCGATCATGGCGCCGACATTGAACCTGTGCAACTATCTTTTCGGAATCGAGCAAGGCTTTTTTCGAAAGGAAGGCATCGAAGTCAGGGTGATCGTTCGCCCTGGCCTGCGGAATGTCCAGGCCGTGCTTCAGGGCGAAGCCGATTTCGGAGCGGCCAATGAATGCGTGATCCAGACGGCCCTGCGCGGTCCGACGGATCTGAGGATCGTCCTCCAGGTTCTCAACGACCCGTTGCACGACCTGATCGTACAGCACGGGAACCAGAATCTTCAGGACTTGAAAGGCAAGCGCATCGCCGTACCCGGTTCCGGCTCGACACCGGAAATTCAAACCCGCCTCTTTCTCCAGCGAAGCGGCCTTGTCCCGGACCGGGACGTCTTCGTGGTTCCTCAGGCTCCCGGCGATACGATGGCGGACCGCATCCGCCAATTCGAAGAGGGCGCCTACGCGGGTCTCATTGCTTCCCCGCCGACACCTTTCCACCTGCAGGCGAAGGGCTACAAGTCCATCACCGAGCTCAGCAACCACTTTCCCGGCACCGCGAGCCATGGTCTCGTGGCAACGACAGCCACCATCGCGAGGCGAGGACCGCTGGTCGAGGCCATGGTGCGAGGCTACGTGCGCGGCGTCACCGCGTTGAAGGAAGACCGCGAGGCCGCACTGAGTTTCATCTCCGGCCGTTTTGAGCTGGAGAGCTCTCTTGCCGGCCGCTGCTATGACCTGCTGAAAGACCGCTGGACTGCCGGGTTATCTCTGCAGTCGTTGCGCACCGAGATCGAATTTCACGCGCGCAATGCCTCAGTCGAGCCGATTGCGCCGGAAGCCGTTGCGGACAGCCGCTTCTCGAGGAATCAATTTTTTTGAACAACCAGCGAATCGCCGCCCCGCCGCATGCCGCCGCGTGCATTCTGCCTATTGGCGTTCAATATTCCTCAGTTTCACTACACGCGTCCAGCGCTTGATCTCCCCATCTATGCGGTCGCGCATTTCTTCCGGCGTCGAGCCGAGCGCAACCCCGCCCATCTCGGCCAGCCGCTGGCGCACGTCCGGTAACTCTATGACGGCCCGGACTTCGCTGTTCAGCCGGTTGATGATCGCGCGCGGCGTGGCGGGGGCGACCGCGACGCCGAGCCATGAACTGGCCTCAACGCCGGGGACCGCTTCGGTGATCGTCGGCACTTCAGGCGCAAGCGGATAACGGGCCGCCGAGGACAGGGCGAGCGCCCTGATTTTGCCCGCGCGCATCTGTCCGAACGAGGCAGTCCCGGTATCGATCATCGCGTCGATACGCCCTCCCAGAAGGTCCATGAGCGCGGGCGCCGAGCCCTTGAAAGGCACGGGAACCATCGTGGTGCCTGCCTCGATGTTCATCCATTCCCCGAGAAGATGCAGCATGCTCCCGGTCGAGCCCATCGAATAGGTAATGCGGCCTGGCGCCGCTTTCGCGCGCGCCAGCAGATCCGAAAGCGACTTGACCGGCGAATCGCTGGCGACAGAAATCACGATCGGGTAGGAGGACACGAGGCTTACCGTGCCGAAATCGCGCACCGGGTCGTAGGGCAGCGATTTCCTCATCGCGGCGAGCACCGGATGGATCCCCGAGAGCAGCACCATGCTGTGCCCGTCGGGCGGTGACTTCACCACCGCCTCGCTTGCGAGGACGCCCCCCGAACTGATCTTCTGCTCCACGATCACCGGCTGGCCGAAGCGCTCGCCCATCTTCCGGGCGAGCAGCCGGCTCACGAGGTCGGAACCGGTACCCGGCGTAAAGCCGACATAGAAGCGCATCGTCCGCGAAGGAAAATTCTGCGCGGCGCTCGGAAACGCGATGGCGGCGAGCAGCACCGCGGCGACGAAACCGGGAAATTTTCCAAGCTGCACTGCTTTCATTGCTCCTCCCGCGGCCGTGAATACTCGGGTGACATTGTGTCAGTATTTTCCGAGTTCGCCAGAGAAGCGCTTGCCTCATTCCATAGTATGGATTTTGTCTCTCGCCAGTTATGCGACTTGTGAAAAGGGTTGCCTCGAGCGTTGGCGAGTTGCATGCTTTGCCGCGGCGAACTATGGGAAAGTGCTGAAGGAGGCCGGCATCAAGCCCCAGTGACGATATTTTCATGGCCATGACCAAGCAGAAAATCCGGATTGCGGTATTTTCGGGAGCGACCGCCACGGTGCAGAACAGCGAACCGCTGGTGACGAGCAACAAGGCGCGCGAGCAGCACGGCCTTGCGCCGCTCACCCACCCGGACGGTTCGCCCCAGCGTTTCGACGCGCTGCGGCCCCAGCGCCTGGCCGCGCCAGTGAAAGTGTACGTGCAGCAGTTCAGCGCGCACCCGCTCGAGCGTGATGCGGCCGATCTCTACGGTCCGCCGGACGGTTACGTGGACGCGACCGGGACGTTTCACAAGGCGCGCAGCTCACCTCAGGACATGCCCGTGTATGAAGTGACCCTGCGTCCCGGGGACGGCCTGTACCTGCTGCCCTACATGGCACGGCAGGCTGACGGCAAGCCTTGGGACGACCAGAGCGCTTATCCCCTGGCGCCCGCCTCGCACACTCGCCAGACCTTCTACCCGGATGCCTCGCGCGTCTTTGAAGAGATCGACCGCTTTGGCCTGGGCGAGGACGGGCTTGCCAATCTGCTGTCGTCCAAAGCCGACTTCGATTTCTTCAGGGCAGCTCCGTCGGGCGGCTACCAGAAGGGGCTGCCGGCCGCGCTTCGCAGCGACGTAGGGGCGGGCGACATCGCGGCGGAAATCTGGGGAAAGGATTTCTGGCCTTACCGGCCGCCGCACCTGCGCGCGGACCCGCCACGCGCGCGCCTCGCGTTCATCACCAACATCGTGCAGCAGGCCATGGCGAGCGGCAGCTATGGCGGCGCCATCTGGCTGGAGGGCAGCCCCAACGTCGAGGAGTCCATCTACTGGCTGAATCTGCTCATAGACACCGATGTGCCGATCTGCGGCAACTCCTCGCAGCGGCCGCATGGCGCATTGAGCAACGACGGCGATCGCAACATCGTCGACTCGGTCGATTACATCGTTTCGGGAATATGGAGGGGCGCGGACGGCAGGGACACCATTGGCGCCGTGGCGATATTGGACGAAATCATCTTCCATTCGCGCGAAGTGCAGAAAGCCGATGCGCGCCCCGGCGGCTACGTCGCCACCGGCGGGCATGGCGGCATCGTAGGCACCATCGGGCAGCCCGGGCCGCCGGCGTTGACGTTTAGACCGGCGCGCCTGCACACGCACCGCTCGGCGGTGCGCTTATCCTCTCTGCCTTCGAAGGTTTCGGGCGTCTTGCGCCGCGAAGGACGCATCGCCGCGGTAGCCGTCGAGGTAAAGGACGCCCGGGGTCAGCTTCTCTCGAACGCTATCCCGCAGGTTTCATTCCACAAGAGCGGGCGCTATCTACCCAGAGACGAGGCAACCGACGACTCGGCCGAGGTCGAAATCCTGGCCCGCATTGAAGACAACCTCAAATCAGCGCCGCTGGCGGGCTTCGTCGGCGAAGGCGTCGCGCCTTTTGGCAGCCTGACGCGAAACATGGACGCAGCGCTGGAGCGCGCTGTATTTTGCGGCATGCCGGTGGTCAAAGTGGGCCGCGGCAATGCCGAAGGCATGGTCCCGATTACGCCCGGCACGGTATTCATTTCGGGCAGTAATCTCACCGCCACCAAGGCGCGGCTGTTGCTCATGGCCTGCCTCATGAAATTCGGAGCGCTGCCGCCAGCCGTGGATCCCTCACGCCCCACGGCGGCGGAGCGCACGGCGGTGCAGGCGAAAGTTGCAGAGTACCAGGCGGTTTTCAACAGCCATTGAGCGGCGATCGGGCGGTGGGGCCTGCGCTATCGACCAACGGATTGTTTTCTTTTGTGTTGCACGGGGATCAGCGGTGAAAAACGAACAGTTGAGAATGGAGCCCTTCGAGGGTTTGGCCGGCTGGCTGGAGAGGGCGGAGAGTATCGGCGAAATCAAGCGCATCACGGCGCAGGTCGATCCTTATCTGGAGATGTCGACCATCGTTTGCCTCGCCCAGCAGGACGTGGCCGGGCCGGCGCTCCTGTTCGAGAACATCAAGGGGCACCCCGGAAAGCGAGCGCTGTTCAACCCCTTCGGCACCAGTCCGAACCGCGTCGCCCTGGCCCTGCGCGAGATCCCCGGCAAGTCGCCCCTGGATCTGGTGAAAATCCTCAAGGAGAAATCCAAGGTCAAGATCCCGCCGAAGACCATCCCGGCGAGCGAGGCGCCGGTGAACCAGAACATCGACCGGGGCGATCAGGTCGACATCACCCGGTTCCCGGCCCCGCATTTCTGGCCGCTGGACGGCGGCCGATACATCGGGACCTGCGACTCGGTCATCACCCGCGATCCCGCGAGCAGCCGCGTCAACCTCGGCACCTACCGCCAGATGGTCAAGAGCAGGAACGAAGTCGGTTACTACACATCGCCGGGAAAGGATGCGAAGCTTGACCTTGAGGCCTGGTGGGCGATGGGCAAGCCCGCGCCGGTCGCCGCAACCTACGGCCTGGATCCGCTCCAGTTCCTGGTCTCGGCCACCAGCTATCCGAAAACCCAGAGCGAGTACGATTTCTGGGGCGGGGTGAACGGCGCCGCGATCGAGGTATTCGAAAGCGACATCACCGGGCTGCCGCTGCCCGCCCATGCGGAAATCATCATCGAAGGCTTCGCCTATCCCGACGACTCCTTTCACGAAGGGCCCTTCGGAGAATTCACCGGCTATTACGGAAGGCCCGGCGGCCCGGCGCCCTTTATCCGGATCGAGGCGGTGCGCTGCAGGAACAACCCGATCCTCACCTGCCATCTCAACCTGATGGAAGACTGGCCTGCCAACAGCGAATTCATGATGGCGGTGCTGCGCTCGGCAGCGTTGTGGAACAACTTGGACGCGCTCGGCGTGGTGGGGGTCAAGGGGGTGTGGTGTCCGCCCGAGGCGACCTCGATGGGCATGAATGTCGTGTCGATCGAGCAGCGCTACGCCGGACATGCAGCCCAGGTCCTGGCGCTTGCCGCCCAGTCCACGGGCGCCGCCTATTTCTCAAAGTACATCGTTGTCGTGGACCACGATGTCGACCCGACCAACCTGGCGAAGGTGGTGTGGGCGATGGTGACCCGCTCGCGGCCGGCGCAGTCGATCGACATCCTGCGCGAGACCTGGAGCACCTACCTCGATCCCAGCCTGAACCCGCCGGAGATCCGGCCCTGGGGCTCGAAATGCCTGATCAACGCCTGCATGGAGTTCAGGTACATCAAGCAGTTCGCCAAACGTCTGAAGTTATCGCAGCCGGTCTACGAAAAGGTTGCGATGCGCTGGGCTGAGCTGGGCTTCACCGGTCCGGTGCCGACGGTCCAGTCCTTCGAGCAGAGCGACAAGCTGACGGGCCATTGAGTCGCGTGGGGGGCGCTTGCATCACAGCAGCGTGCAGATCACCCCGCCGTGCACCACTCTGATTAGGAATAGGTTCACGCTTCCGGCGTTTCTGCCAGCAGCTTCCTGAGCAGAGGCTCGCGCTGCCTGAGCCACCAGCCGTATTGCTCAGGCCACAGGTCGAAATCCGGATCGCAGCCGAGCTCACGCGCGGCGTGCAGCGCCCAGCGCGGGTCGTACAGCGCCTCGCGGCCGATGGCGATGAGGTCCGCCCTGCCCTCGCGCAGCGCCTGCTCGGCCTGGCGCGCGCCCACGATGAGGCCCACTGCCATGGTATTGATCTGCGCTTCGCGCCGCACGCGCTCGGCAAACGGCACCTGGAACCCGAGCACGCGCGGCGTCAGCGGTTTTGCCGCGGCCGTTGCCGCACCGAGAATCCCGCCCGAAGAACAATCCACGACATCGACGCCGCGCGCCTTGAGCCCACGCGCCAGCACGATGCTGTCCTCGATGCTCCAGCCGCCTTCGAAGTCGTCGATGGCCGAGACGCGGAAGAAGAGCGGCTTGTCCTCGGGCCACACGCTGCGCACCGCCTCGGCCACTTCGAGCGGAAAGCGCATGCGGTTCTCGAGGCTCCCGCCGTACCGGTCGCTGCGCCGATTCGAAAGCGGCGACAAAAACCCGTGCAGCAGGTAGCCATGGGCTCCATGCACTTCGGCCACATCGAAGCCCGCCGCCAGCGCCCGCTGCGCCGCGCTGCGGAAAGCGTCGCGCACCTGGTCGAGCTCGGCGATGGCGAGCTCGTGCGGCACCGGCCAGCCTTCGCCCAGGGCGTTGGAGCCGTGGGCGACGATGGGCCATGGACGATCGCCGCGCTCGATGTCCGCTCGCCCGAGCGCGCCGTTGCCGTACCAGGGCCGCTGCATGCAGGCCTTGCGCCCGGCGTGCCCGAGCTGGATGGCCGGGACCGAGCCCTGCTGCTTGATGAAATCGGCCATGCGCCTGAGCCAGGGCACGTACTGGTCGCTCCACAGGCCCAGGTCGCCGTGCGTGATGCGCCCGCGCGCCTCGACGGCCACGGCCTCGGTGAAAATCAATCCGGCGCCGCCCATGGCAAACTGCGCCAGATGCGCAAAATGCCAGTCGTTGGCGTGGCCATCCCGGGCCGAGTACTGGCACATGGGGGAGATCACGATGCGGTTGGGCAGGCGCACGCCGCGCAGGTCCAGGGGCATGAAAAGCAGCGGCCGCGCGTCGGGCTGGAGTTCTTTTTTCATATCGCGAAAGCTCTCAAAGGAAATCCGCCCGGCAGTCTAGCGGCTGAGACGCCGGGTTTTCCTTGACCCAGGAGAACAAAACGACGATCCGTCCGCTTCCGTCGGAGCGACTTGATGCATGTCAAGCGGTCCGACCAAGGGCGACGCTATCGTTCGCTTCATCCCGGACGAACGCCACGCCATGGCCCGCAGGATTATCGATTTCACCACCGACAAACGCTTCGTGCAGCGTGCGCGCGAGCTCAGGACCATCGAGGCTATGGTGACAATGTACTGCCGCGGTCACGGTCACGAACGGGAAAGCGGCGCGAAGCTCTGCCAGGAATGCGCAGCGCTCTTCGAGTATGCGACGCGAAGGCTGGAGCGCTGCGTGTTCGGCGACGCGAAACCGACGTGCGCCAACTGCCTGGTTCACTGCTATACCGAGGATATGCGCGAGCGAGTGCGGGTGGTCATGCGCTGGGCGGGCCCGCGCATGCTGCTGCGCCATCCCATCCTCGCCATCCGGCATCAGCTGGACGGGCGCCGAGCGTCACCCACACTGCCTGCAAAACCGGCCAGGCGGCGTGCCTCCTCTGACAATTAGCGCTTGCGATCTTCCGATAACTTCCCAGGCTTTGACGTAAATCAAGAGACTGCGTCTGCGGTCGCGGTATAAGAGGGCCCAACAAGAACAGACCCGGGAGGAGCGCTTCGCCTGCGTGGCTTCCTCAAGGACAACCTCATGGATGTTTCCAGCGTAGTGCTTTGGGCCTGGCCCGAGAAGCGCGCCGGCGTTCGCTCCCAGCTTGTGGCCATGTCCGGGGTGCAAATCCGCGCCGACTGCGACAACGGCCGCTTCGTAGTCACCGTCGAGGACGCACCCGGCCGCTCCACGGCCGATGCGTTCGTGAAGCTGCACGCCCTCGACGGTGTGATCAACGCTTCGCTTCTCTCCCGGGCGCTATTGGATTGAGCGAGCTGATCCAACAGGCGGTTTCAACATCGCCCTCACGGTAACAATCTTGTTCAAGATCTTTGCTTAGGCAGGCGCCCACGAAAGCCTGGCTCCGGCCCGATCGGCTTATGGTTCGTTAGAACTCCTTCGCGTTTGTAAGCGCGCTAACACTTCTTTGCACTTTACTTGTCGACAGCCACCTTTGCCGGAGCGTTTAATGGCTCAGGCAAACCCAAAGGAGGCTGACATGAAAGCGAACACGACGATTCGGACCATCGTAGCGGCAGCGCTGCTCGCTGCGTCGCTGCCGGCCTTGGCGGATCGCGGGGATCGTGACCGCTGGCGCGACCGCCGCCCGGACAAGGTCGTCAAAGTGAAACACCACTACTATCCGGTCGAACGCAGGGTCGTGGTCGAACGCCCGGTGTACGTCGAGCGCCCCGTGTATGTGGAGCGCAGGGTGGTCGTTGAGCGGCCGGTCTACGTGGAGCGCCCCGTATATATGGAGCCGGCTCCGGTGTACGGACCGCCCGTCTACGGGCCGGCTCCCTATCCGCCGCAGCAGGTGAATGTTTTCGGAACCGCAGCGGGTGCGATCGTCGGCGCCGCCATCGGCAGCCAGGTGGGACACGGACACAACCGCGGCGCCACCACGGCCGTCGGGGCGGTGATCGGCGGTATGCTCGGCAGCCAGTTCTAAACTTCGCGAGCGTACGACGGCGGCCATGGGCCGCCGTCCTTCTGTTTGCCCGCGCCCTGCGCGGGCCCTGCCTGTCTCACCACGTGAAACCACGCTGGCACGAGTTGAGCGCCGGTCCCTTTTGTGTGCACAATGCGACCGGAGGGAACGCAGCGTTCGCCTGATTCACCGCCCGCCCGTAAGCCAGGAGCTTCCATGAAAATGGGCCGTTTCGTCGTAGATACGCATGTCCACGCCCAGCGTTTTGCGGCGGGGCCGCAGCTCTCGAAAATGAGCCCCAAGTCCGATGGCGGCCGTTACAACGATCTCGCGCAGGCGATCCGGCGCATCGAGGCCTACGATAACTCGCCGCGGCTTCTTTACGACATGGACTGCTACCGTGTCGACATGTGCGTGCTGCTGCCCGCGTTCGGCATGAGCAACGAGATCAACATGGCGCTGGTGGAGAAGCATCCGGACAAGTTCGTGGCCTGCTGCTCGGCGATGAAGACCGCGAAGAAGGCCGTGCGCGGCGAGGAACCCTGGACGCCGCAGGCCGCGGCCAAGGAGATCGACGAGCTGCTCGCCACCGGCAAGTTCCGCGGCATCGGCGAAGGCATGCCCGCCAACAGCGCCAGCCGCCGCACGCTGAGCCAGACGGAGCGCCTGGACCAGATTCGCCCGATTTTCGATCTGGCGCGCAAGTACAAGGTGGTCGCGCGCGTGCACACGGGCGTCGTGATGGGCTATCCGATGACCTACCACTACTGGCCGGAATCGCTGCACCCGCTCTGGGTGACCGATCTCGCGGTGGAGTACCCGGATGTGACCATACTGCTCGACCATGGCGGCATGCAGGGCTGGTGGAGCGAGCGCACCGTCGAGGAAGCCTGGACGGTGGCGGCGGCGAACGACAATGTGTACCTGGAGTGCGGCTATTACTGGACCGATCTCTACTGGAAGGCGCTGCGCGACCCCAACATCGGCCCGGAGAAGCTCCTCTGGGGCACCGACTGGGGCGCGAGCGTCCCGTTCCATACCCAATACGGCCACACCCCGCAGGCCTACCCGGTGCAAAGCCGCAACGCGCCTCCGGTGCAGCATCAGGTGGACTGCTGGGGCTGGAGTCTCAGGCAGATCGCCGCGCTCGACATCGCGCAGGACGACCTGAACCTGATTCTGGGAGGCAATGCGGCGCGCCTGTTCAAGCTGCCGCTGCCGCATTCGCGCCTGTTCCGCCCGGTCAGCCCGCGGCTGGTCCCCCAATGGGACAACCCCAAGGCATCGACCAGCGCGTCGCAGGCCAAGGTCCCGGACTGAACCCGTCCATCTGATAGGAGGAGGCAAGCCATGGTTCGAATCGTGTTCAAGCTGTTTGCTGGCGCGTTGGCAATATCGTTTGCGGCAGGCGCCGCGGCGCAATCGTGGAAGGACTCCGCTGCGGTGCGCGCCCTCTACGAGAACGCGAAAAAAGAGCGCAAGGTGATCATCTGGGGCCCGCAGCAGCGCGAAGTCGACTGGATTCCGGAAGCCTTCGGCAGCATGTTCCCGGGCATCGAGGTGCAGTGGCTGGGCGACAACAACATCGCCACCAAGGCGATCGCCGAAGCGCGCGCCGGCCGCCACGAGGTCGACGTGTTTCACACCTCCCTGGGCGGGGTCCTGCCGCTCAATCAGCGCGGTCTGCTCGCGGTGAACGACTGGTCCGTCTTCGGCACCAAGGGCCGCAATGTCGCGCTCGACGGCAAGGCCGGGCTCACCTCCAACCACGTCTACGCGGTGGTCTACAACACCCAGAAGGTCAAGCCATCGGATCTGCCGAAGCTGTGGACCGATCTGCTCGATCCGCGCTACAAAGGCAAAATGGTCGGCAGCAGCTTCCTCATGCCGCGCCTGATGGGTTTTCTGGGTCTGGAATGGGGCGAGGACAAGGCGCTGCAGTTCGCGCGCAACCTGGTGGAAAAGACCGACATTCTGGTCACGCAGGCGCCGCGCGATTCTTTTTTGCAGTCCGGCGAGCGCGTGTACGCCATCGGCGACTTCGATTCAGCGGGCCTGTTCTGGGCCTCGCGAGGCCTGCCCGTGAGCTACGTGATCCCGCAGCCGGCGGTGGCCGTCCAGTTCATCATCGCGGTGATGGCGAACGCGCCCAACCGGAACGCGGCGCGGCTGCTCGCCGGGTGGATGACGACGCCCGAGGCGAAGCGGGCCCGCGAAAAAATGCGTTTCGAGGCTGATTACGGCCCGGACTCCGAGTCCCCGGCCGCGAAAAAGCTGCATTCCTCCGGAGTGAAGTTCCTGTTCGAGAACGAAGCCAACATGGCGCAGCGCGAGCAGATCTACAAGAAGGCCACGCCGATCTTCACCGGCCAGAAGCGTTAGAGCTCCGGCCGGCCAGCGTTCCTGAACATGACGCCGGCGCTCTCCGCCGTGCGCCGGCACGGCGAGCTCGACTTGGCCGCGAAGCTGGTGCTCGCGGCGGGGGCGCTGGTCGCGGTGTATCTCATCGCGGCGCCGCTCGCGATGCTGCTCCTCACCGCGGTCCGCGGCCCGGCCGATGCCCTTCCGTTCGAGCAAGGCGCGCAGTGGACGCTCGAGCACTTCCGCGCCATCTACTCCGATAGCGTTCTCTACACCCGCATCATTCCGGACACGCTGGTGTTCGTCCTGGGCTCGGTCGCGCTCTGCTTCGTCATCGCCTTCACGCTCGCCTGGCTGGTCGAGCGCACCGACCTGCCGTGGCGCGACCTGTGGTTTTCGCTCATCCTGTTTCCGCTCCTGGTGCCGAGCGTCGTGCTTGCCATCGCCTGGATTTTCCTGCTCGGTCCCAATGCCGGATGGATGAACGTCTGGCTGCGCTCGCTATTCGGCCTCGAAGGCACCGGCCCGCTCAATATCTTCAGCATGCCGGGACTCCTCGCCTGCCAGGCGCTCGCTTCGGTGCCGTTCGTGTTTCTGCTGCTTGGGGCAACATTGCGTTCGATGAATCCGGCGCTGGAGGAAGCGAGCAGCACTTCTGGCGCCTCGCCTGCCGCAACATTCCTGCGGGTGACAGTGCGGGTGCTTCTGCCCGGGGTGCTCGCTCCGCTGATCCTGGCGCTGCTCATCACGCTCGAGCAGTTCGACCTGCCGCTCATCATCGGGCTGCCGGCGCGCATCAATGTCTTCAGCTACCGCATCTGGTACGAGCTCACCCCCTCCAGCGGGCTGCCGAATTACGGCGGTGCAGCCGCCGTGGGCCTGCCTTTCCTCGTGGTCGCGATGCTGCTGCTCGTGGTCTACAACTGGCTCATCCGCCGCGCCGAAAGCTTCGTCACCGTCACCGGCAAGGCCTACCGGCAGACGCGCTTTCCGCTGGGCCGCTGGCGCATTCCCGCGCTCGCCTTCGTCGTGGCGTACGTCATGCTCGCCGCCGTGCTCCCGACGCTGGTGCTGCTGTGGTCGGCTCTGTTCGGCTACGCTCCGCCCGCCATCGACTCGCTCGGCAAGATGTCGCTGGCGGCCTATGGCAAGCTCGCCGGCAATCGCCTGTTCTGGCTGGGCCTGGGGAACACGCTTCTGGTCGCGACGCTCTCGGCGCTCATCGTCACCACCGTCGGCGCGGTGCTCGCCTGGATCATCGTGCGCACCCGATTCACCGGACGGCGCTTTCTGGACTTCGTATCGTTCATGTCGGTAGGCATTCCCTCCGTCATCACTGCGCTCGCGGTGATGGTCCTGTACCTGTCGATGCCCGTGGGCATCTACGGAACGGTCTGGATCCTGGTCGTCGCGTACTCGTACCGGCTGGCGGTGACCACGCGCATTTCCCGCGCCGGCCTCATGCAGATCCACCGGGAGCTGGAGGAAGCCTCGTCGACCTCCGGCGCGCGCTGGCTTTCGACGCAGCGGCGCATCCTGCTGCCGCTGCTCATGCCCACGCTCGTGTCGGGGTTCATCCTGCTGTTCATCACCGGGGTGCGCGAGTTCACCATGGGGCTGATGCTCTACGGCCAGGACAACGTGGTGCTTTCGGTGCTGCTGTGGCGCCTGTTCGAAAGCGGCGAGGCGGCGGCCTCGGCCGCGCTCGCCACCATCATCATCGCCCTGGTGATTCCGATCGTGTTCATCGCGCGCCGCTATCTTTCGCCGCGCGGCTACGCGGACTGAATCCATGCTCAAGGTCGCCGGCCTTTCCAAGTCTTTTCCAACGCCCGAGGGTATGACGAAGGTCATCGACGGCGTCGATTTCGCCGTTCCGGAAGGCGAGTGCTACGCGCTGCTGGGACCGAGCGGCTGCGGCAAGACAACGACGCTGCGCTGCGTGGCGGGCCTGGAGCACGCCGACGGCGGCACGATCGAGATCGGCGGGCGCGCCATGTCCGATCCGGCGCGCGGCGTGTTCGTGGCGGCGCACGAGCGCCCGATCGGCATGGTGTTCCAGTCCTACGCCATCTGGCCTCACCTGGACGTGTTCGAAAATGTCGCCTACCCGTTGCGCGTGCAGCGGCCGCGCCTGCAGAAGGCCGAGATCCAGGCACGGGTTGCCGATGCGCTCGCGCTGGTCGGCATGCAAGCCATGGCCGCGCGCTCCGCGACGCGCCTCTCGGGCGGCCAGCAGCAGCGTGTGGCGCTGGCGCGGGCGCTGGTGCGCCGGCCCGCCCTGCTCCTGCTCGACGAGCCGCTGTCCAATCTCGATGCCAGACTGCGCGAGCAGATGCGCAACGAGCTGCGCGAAATGATCCACAAGGTCGGCGTCACGGCGCTCTACGTCACCCACGACCAGGCCGAGGCGTTCGCCCTTGCCCACCGCGTGGCGGTGATGTGGCACGGCAGGATCGTCCAGGAAGGCGAGCCTCGCGCCATCTACCGGCGGCCCGAAACGCCCTTCGTCGCGACTTTCCTCGGCGCTGCCAACGTGCTCGCGGCCCGCCTGGAAACGCGCTGCAACGCGACTGAAGGCGTGCTCGTTCTGGGGGGCAGTGCAACGGCGCGCCTGCTCGTCGCGGTGCCGCAGGGCTGTTCGCCCGGTGATGCGCTCGAGTTGATCGTGCGCCCCGAGGATGTCGAAGTGCTGTGCGCGCCTCCTCAGGACATGCATAACGTGACCCCCGCGCGAATCGCCTGGATGAGCTTTCAGGGCAGCCAGTGCGAATGCGGCATCGACGTGGGCGGAGCGTTCGTCCGTGCGATGGTTCATTCCGCACAGGACATGCACGAAGGCGCGCAAGTCTGGCTGCGGCTCGACCCCTCGCGCTGCATCCTGTTTTCCAAAGAAGGTTGATCGATGGAAGCGTTGCCCGATTACCTGATCCTCGATCCGAAGGTGGATCGCCTGCCGGCGCCGCGGCTTCGTGAGCTGCAGTCGGAGCGTTTGCGCGCCATGGTGCATTACTGCTATGCGAATACGCCGTTCTGGCGGCGCAAGTTCGACGAGATCGGGTTGTCACCAAGAGACATCCGCTCGATCGAAGATCTTCCCAGAGTGCCTTTTTGCACCAAGGGCGAGCTCCAGGCCGACCAGCAGGCCCATCCCCCGTTCGGTTCGTACGTGGCTACGCCGCGCACCCGGTGGGCGCGCTATGCCGCCACCTCGGGAACGACCGGTGTGCCGCTGAAGCGCGTGCTCTCGGCGCGCGATTTTCGCCTCTGCATCGACCGCTTCCGGCGCAATCCGACCGCGGGCCCGGGCGACATCGCCGTGGTGCTGGGGCCTGTGGACGCCCTGATCGGTCCGATGGTTTCATCGGAAAGCCTCGCGGCGATGGGCGTGCTGGTGGTGCAGGCGGGGCTCTACGACACGCGCACCAAGATCCGGCTGATCCGCGACCTGAAGCCCACCAGCGTTTCGGGCACGACTTCGTACCTCGTGCACATGCTCGAAGTCGCAGCCGAGATCGGCGTCGATCTCGCCTCGCTCGGCATCCGCAGCCTTTCGGCCATCGGCGAACCGGGCGTCGCGTACGGCGAGACCCGGGATAGGCTCATGCGCGGGTGGAACGTGCAGCGCGTGGCCGACGGCTACGGCATGACCGAGATCTTTCCGCTCGGTGGCAACTGCCCGCATTCGAGCGCGCTGCACATCGCGAGCGACATCGTGGCCACCGAGATCGTCGATCCCGAGTCGGGGAAGCCTTTGCCGCCGGGGGAGGCGGGCGAAGTGGTCATCACCAACCTGATCGGCGATACCCAGCCGCTGCTGCGCTACCGCAGCCGCGACATCTCGCGGCTCGCGACCACCGCGGCCTGCGCCTGCGGGTTTACCGGCGCACGGTTGGAAGGGTCCATCCTGGGGCGCGTGGACGACATGATCTGGCTGCGCGGCGCGAACGTGTTCCCCTCGGCGGTCGAAGCCGTGGTGCGCAGCTTCCCGGAGCTGTCGCCGGAGTACCAGATCGAGATCTCGGGAGAAACTGCCCTCGCGACCATGACCGTGCGCGCCGAGGCTCTGCGCTCGGACCTGCCGGCCTCGGAGGCCGGCGCTTTGCGCGAGCGGCTCGCTACCCAGCTCCGGGAAACGATTCGAGTGAGCGCGGCCGTGGAGATCGTGGCGCCGGGGACGCTGCCGCGGCCGGACGGGCGGAAGAAGATGCGGCGGGTGATCGATAAGCGAGGAAACGGCTGAGCCCTCAGGCT
>Ga0156229_1180_pt1 | contig 19017 bp, 15 predicted proteins | sample RifCSPlowO2_12_FD_116156 | JGI IMG/M metagenome (GOLD analysis project Ga0156229, IMG submission 116156) | Betaproteobacteria bacterium RIFCSPLOWO2_12_FULL_66_14 | reverse complement strand
CAGGGCATCATAGACCTTGCCAACGTGCAGATGGCGAACGGCATCAAGGAAATCACCGTCGAGCGCGGCCGCGACGTGCGCGATTTCCAACTTTTTGCCTTCGGCGGCGGCGGGCCGATGCACGCCGTCAGCCTGGCGCGGGAGCTCCGCATCCCGCGGGTGATCGTGCCGCCGGAGCCGGGTAACTTTTCTGCGCTCGGCATGCTGTTCGCGGATGCGCGCATCGAAGAGGCCCGCACGGTCCTGCTTGCGCTGAAAGCCGAGGACGAGCCCCTCATGCGCAGGCACGCCGACGAAATGAAGAGCGCCCTGCACGACCGGCTGCGCCGCGACCTTGATGCGCGCAGCGTCGTCTTTGAAAGCGTGCTGGAGATGCGCTTCAAGGGCCAGCGCCATTCGATCAAGATCGCCCTGCACGACCGCGACGGTTTCGCCCAGATCCGTTCGCGCTTCTTCGACGGCTATCGCCGGCGGTACGGATTCATCGACGAGACCGCCCCGATCGAGCTGGTCGGCATCCGCATCGCAGGCATTGCCTTGACCGACAAGCCGGATCTCGCGCGTCTGCATCAGGCGAACGCCGCCCGCCGTGCCGAACCCGAGCATCACCGCAACGTGTATTTCGGGGAATGCGCAAAACGCCTGCGCACGCCGATCTACTCGCGCAGCGCGCTGCCTGTCGGGGCGAGCATTGACGGACCGGCCGTGATAGAGGAATTCGGCGCCACGACGGTTTTGGGACCCGGCGACCGCCTGAGCGTCGGTTCACTCGGAGAGCTGACGATCGATCTGGGTGGCGCGGGGGCAACAGCGAAAGCCGAAGACGCCGCGCTGGACCCGATCACCGCCGAGATCATCACGCAGAGCCTCTGCGCCATCCCCAACGTGATCGACAAGAACATCACGCGCACCGCCTACAGCGTGCTCGTTTCCGAGTACAAGGACTTCGCGGTGGGTATCGTCGATGCAGATGCGCGCCTGGTCTGCCAGTGCAAGGGCGGGATTCCGGTATTCGTCGCAAATGCGTTGTCGGCGGCCGTGGGCGAAGGCCTCAGGCTTTTCGGAAAGTCTGACCTGCAAGCAGGTGATGTCGTCATCACCAATTCGGCCGCCACCATGGGCCAGCATCTCAATAACGTCGTCATGTACACGCCCATCCGCATCGCCGAAGACGACTCCGGGCTGCTCGGCTTCATGGTGATCGTCGTTCATTGGATGGATGTCGGCGGCAGCGTGGTCGGCTCCTGCGCCACGACCAAGTCGACCGAGGTCTTCCAGGAAGGCATTCAATTCCCCAGCCTCAAGCTGCTGAAGCGCGGGCTGCGCGATCCGCAGATCTACCGGCTGATCGAGGCCAATACCCGCTTCACGCAGCTCGTTCTGGGCGACATGGAGTCGCAATTGGCCGGCTGCATGATGGGACGCGACATGGTGCTCGAGGTCGCCCGCAAATTCGGCCGAAGCGCCGTGCTGGCGGCGATAGACAGCTTCTGGAAGCGCGCCGAGGCCGCGGTGCGCGAGGCCATCCGGGCGATTCCCGACGGCACATACGAAGCAAGCTCGTTTCTGGACGACGACGGCATCCGCCGCGGCAAGGCGCTTCCCGTCCACGTCAAAGTGCACGTCACGGGCGATGAGCTGAGCGTCGATCTGAGCGGCCTCGCCGACCAGGTGGCGGGGCCGTGGAACGCCGGATTCCAGGGCGGCGCGGTCGCCGCGGTGCGCATTGCCTGCAAGTTCTTCTTTTCTTCGGACGATCCGGCAAACGAAGGTGCCTTCCGCCCGATCAAGATCGTGTGCCGGCCAGGCACCATCATGAGTGCGCAGCCGACGGCGGCGATCGCCGGTTCCGGACACAACCTGCCGACCGTCGTCGACACCATACTGCGCGCGCTCGGCAAGGCTGTCCCGGACAAGGTGCCGGCGGGGCATCCGGGAACGTACTCGGCACAGATCATCGTGGACCGCAGCGAAGGCGCCAAGGGGTATCACCTCGAGGCGGTCGCCGGAGGATGGGGCGCCGCCCATGACCGCGACGGCAACGGTCCGTTCCGTTCCATGGCGCATGGCGACACCCCGGAAGTGCCGGTCGAGCTCCAGGAAGCGACCTATCCCTACCGCCTGAAGCGCATGAGGCTTCGGGCCGACTCGGGCGGCGCCGGCCGGCATCGCGGCGGGCTCGGGATCGAGAAGGTGTACGAGCTCCTCGGACCGGTGAGCTACATCGCCATGTTCGACCGCACCCTATGCCCGCCTTGGGGGGTCGCCGGCGGAGGGGACGGGCAGCCCGGCAGAGTGGACATCGTTCGCGGCGGCGAGATTGTCGCGAGTGTCGTGAAAGACGACCTGGCGCTCGAACCGGGCGATGAAATCCGGCTCTACTCGGCGGGGGGCGGCGGTTACGGCAACCCTCTGGAGCGACCGGTGGCGAAAGTTGTCGAGGACGTGCGCAGCGGTTACGTGTCGGCCGAGAGCGCGGCCCGGTATTACGGGGTCGCACTGGACGAACACCTCCGTCCCACGGAATTGCCGCCTCGACTCAGGGGTCGCTGATTTTTCCATCCTGCCGGAGAATTCCTCCAAGGATTCGGTCTGGATGACGCAGCGCTATACTAGCCAATAAGTGGTTAATTTGCGTGAAGGAGGATTCTGGATGGCAAGCATCACCGCATTTGAAGCGAAAACCCGGTTCGGAAAACTCTTGGAACGCGTGGCCCGCGGGGAGGAAATTGTAATCACCAGGCATGAAAAGCCTGTGGCACGCATTATTCCGGAGGGGCGTGGAAAGCTGCAGGACGTTCGCGCCGCGATAGCCGACTTGCGCGAATTGCGCCGGAAGATCGCTGCTCGGATCGGGGACAGGGCGAAGCTCACCAATGCACAGATCAAATCGTTGATCGAGGAAGGGCGGCAATGAACGACCCGTTCGTTGTGGACGCCTCCGTGGGGTTTTCATGGGTTTATCCGAGTCAAGCATCTGGTGAGACGGACAAATGGCTTGAACAGATGGAGTCCGGCGCTGGTGTCGTCGTGCCCTCGCTATGGTTTTGGGAAATCGCCAACGGCCTGTTGGCCGCCCAGCGCCGCAAGCTGCTCACGACAGCGGAGCGAAGGAAGGCATTGCACAGGCTCTCCCTTCTGAGCTTCACCATCGACGAAGAAGCAGGCCGGATCGCGCTTGGCAAAACATCCGAACTGGCAGAGAAGCACGGCCTTTCCGTTTACGATGCTGCCTATTTGGAAATAGCGTTACGCCGAAAACTGTTTCTGGGCTCCCGCGACGAAGCATTGCTCAAAGCGGCGAAGCGAAGCGGCGTAAAGCTCCTTGGTTGATGAATCCCAACAGACGGCGTTGCCGCCCCGCCGCGGTCGCTGACGCCGTTCAAGGAGAGACCATGCCAGACAAGTACGAGCACATAGAGTACGACGTCGAACCCGTGGCGGCGGCAGCACCCTCGCTCTCACCTGCGACCTCACCCTGATGGCCGAGGACGCGAAGATCGGCTATCCGCCCACGCGCTGGCTCGCCCCCGGCGACAACACCGCGGGTTCGCCTTCATGGCGGGCCTCAAGAAATCGAAGGAGATGATGTTCGGCCGCATCTTCTCCGGCAGGGAAGCCGCCGAGATCGGCATGATCAACTACAGGAGACGGCCGAGGCATTCCGGGGCGGCTGGTTCCATACCGGGGACCTGGCGCGCCTGGAGCCCGAAGGCTTCTTCACCATCGTCGACCGCGCGAAGGACATGATCATCAGCGGCAGCGAGAACATCTATCCCAAGGAAGTCGAAGAGGTGCTGTACCGGCATCCGGCGGTGCAGGACGCGGCGGTGTTCGGTATCCCCGACGAGAAGTGGGGTGAGTCGGTGTGTGCAGCCATAGTGCTGAAGCCCGGCGCGAGCGCCTCCGAGACCGACATCGTCGAATTCTGCCGGGCGAATCTCGCCGGCTACAAGAAACCGCGGATGGTGAAGTTCATGGATGCCATGCCGCGCACCTCGATCGGAAAGATCGCCAAGGCCGAGCTGCGCGAGCCGTATTGGAGGGGATCGGGCAGGAAGATATGAACGATGATATGTTGAATACCGGCAGGGAGACGCCATGAAACTCGCCACGCTGAAGGACGGCAGCCGGGACGGCAGGCTGGTGGTCGTCTCGCGCGACCTCTCCACGGCCGCCGGCGCGCAGGCCGTCGCGCCCACGCTGCAGCGGGCGCTCGACGACTGGGAGCGCACGGCCCCCGCGCTCGGGGAGCTCTCCTCGAAGCTCGACCGGGGCGCGGCAGCCGATGCCTTCCCTTTTGATCCGCGGCGTGCCGCGGCCCCGCTGCCGCGCGCCTACCAGTTTGCCGATGGCTCGGGCTACGCGCACCACGGCAGGCTCATGATGCGGGCCTTCGATACCGAAAACAAAATCGGCTTCCCCGAGGACGAGCCGCTCATGTACCAGGGGTGCTCGGACCATCTGCTCGGCCCCTGCGAGGACATCCTGGCGGCCGATGAGTCCTGGGGCATCGATTTCGAGGGCGAGCTCGCGGTCATCACCGGCGACGTGCCGATGCGGGTTTCGGTGGAACAAGCGCAGGCTTATATCCGGCTGGTGATGCTCGTGAACGACGTGAGCCTCCGGAATCTCATCATGGCGGAGCTCGCGAAGGGTTTCGGATTCGTGCAGAGCAAGCCCGCGTCCAGCTTTTCGCCGGTGGCGGTGACGCCGGAGGAGCTCGGTGAGGCGTGGCGGGGCGGCACGGTGCACCTTCCACTGCGGATTCATTTGAACGGGGTCGAATTCGGAAAAGTGAATGCCGGCATCGGCGCGACGTTCACTTTTCCGCACTTCATCGCGCATGCGGCAAGGACGCGCAGGCTGTGCGCCGGCAGCATCGTCGGCGGCGGTACGGTCTCCAACGCCGAGCCGGGGGTCGGCTCTTCGTGCATTGCCGAACGGCGCGCGATCGAGCGGATCGCTCACGGCGAGGCGCGAACGCCTTTCATGAAATCCGGCGACCGCGTGCGCATCGAGATGCTCGATGCCGCCGGCCGGTCGGTGTTCGGCGCCATAGACCAGAAAGTCACGTCGCTGGCCCGGTCATGAGCGCGGTATGCCCGTATTGCGAAGGACGGCGTTCCCGCACGCGGCGTTAAACTCTTTTCATGGCTGCCATTGTTCTGGCCACCCTCAACGCGCGTTACGTCCACGCTTCGCTTGGCCTTCGGTATCTGGCGGCGAATCTGGGTGCGCTGCAACGCGAGGCGAAAATCGTGGAGTTCGTGCTCGGCGCGCGTCCCGCGGACCTCGCGGAGGCGCTGCTGGAGGAAGAGCCCGTCATCGTAGGCTTCGGCGTCTATATCTGGAACGCAGAGGAGACCACCCGCGTCATCGCCATGCTGAAGCGAGTGGCGCCGCACGTGGTCGTGGTGATCGGCGGGCCCGAGGTGAGCCACGAGCTGGACGATCAGCGCATCGCGCGCCTGGCCGATTACGTCATCACCGGCCCGGGCGACCTGTCGTTCGCCAGACTCTGCGGGGAGCTGCTGGCCGGCCACCGGCCGCCGCAAAAAGTGATCGCAGGCGAGCAGGGTCCGCTGGAAAAGCTGGCTTTGCCGTACCGGCTCTATACCGACGAGGACATCGCAAGCAGGTTTCTCTACGTCGAGGCCTCCCGCGGCTGCCCCTTCAAATGCGAATTCTGCCTTTCCTCCCTGGACAAGACGGCCTGGCCGTTCAACCTCGAACGGTTTCTCGCCGAGATCGAGCGCCTGCACGAGCGAGGCGCGCGCCATTTCAGGTTCGTCGACCGGACGTTCAACCTCAACGTGAAAACCGGGCTCGCGATCCTGGAGTTTTTCCTGGCGCGGATGGACGATCGGCTGTTCCTGCATTTCGAAATCGTCCCCGACCATCTGCCCGACAAGCTGAAGCAGGCGATTGCGCGCTTCCCGCAAGGTTCGCTGCAGTTCGAAATCGGCATCCAGACCTGGAACCCCGAAGTGCAGGCGCTCATATCGCGCCGGCAGGACAACGAGCGCGCCGGGCAGAACTTTGCCTGGCTGCGCTCGCATACGCGGGCCTTGATCCACGCCGATCTGATTGCGGGACTGCCCGGAGAAGACCTGGCGAGCTTCGGAGCGGGCTTCGATCGCCTGTATGCGCTGCGGCCACATGAGATCCAGGCGGGCATACTGAAGCGCCTGCGGGGAACGCCCATTGCGCGCCATACCGAACGCCACGGCATGCGCTACAACCCCGATCCGCCGTACAACGTGCTGGCGACCGGCCTCATCGATTTCGCCACCATGCAGCGCATCGCGCGCTTTGCCCGCTATTGGGACCTGGTGGGCAACTCGGGGCGGTTTCGCACCAGCCTGCCGCTCATTCTCGGCGCCGCTCCGTTTGCGCGCTTCATGCACTTTTCGGACTGGCTTTATGCCCGGGCAGGAAGGACGCATGCCATCGCCCTGGAGCGTCTCTATGAATTCGTCTACGACTACCTCGCGGAGCAGGGCGGCGACGCGGAAGCGCCCGCCCATTCACTGGCCCTGGACTATCGGGCGAGCGGTGCGAAAGGTGCGCCTGCGTTCCTGGAACGGCGTCGCGGTGCGACGAGCGGCGAACGCGGCGCCGCGCCGATCCAGCGGGCCGGACTGCGGCAATCGCGCCATTAAGAACAGACGCCGTGATACGCGAAAAAAGAAGAAGGGGGCCACGCCCCCTTTGTCTGTTTCCTGCGACAGCAGGCTAGTACGAAGACTCGTACTCCTGGGTGGACTCGTCGTCGCCGAGCTTGCGCACGAGCCGCGCCCTACCGGCCGGCAGGCCGACAGCCGAAGGTCCCACCTGGCGCAGCAGCTCGGAAAAATCGAACCGGCCGTCGCTCGCCTTGAAGGGCTCGATCTGCTCGGGGGTTTCCACGGCGGAATAGCGGCGCGCGGTGCGCGAACCCTGGATGGCAGGCTCGCCGGTGATAACCGCGTAGCCGCTGCGCACGGCGTTTTGAATGCGCGGATGGACCTCCTTCGGCGGCAAGCCGGTCACCTGGCATATTTCGGCCACGGTAAGAGGCTTCTTGGCTATCGCCGCGAGGATCGCGCGGGTTTTGGGGCTGAATTTGGGTGTTCTCTGCATAGACCTCTCCTATCGGCGAGTTTCTCCCGCCCTGGGTCTCCACACCCTCGTCGCCCCTGTTTTAAAGGTCAGGGCTTTCACATCCGTATCGACTGAATTGTGGCATAAACAGTTCCGAGGCGTCTGTAAAAAAGTGTGAACAGCGCCGAAGATCCTTGAATGGCCCTACAAAATGTGGGGATATGCAGCGAAAACGACGGTTGCCCGTTGAGGGGCACTGAGGGGGCTTTAAGTTGGGGGATGCCGCTTCACCGCCTGCTCGTCCAACTCCGCCCCCCAGCCGGGACCGGTCGGCACCCGCAGGTAACCGTTTTCGATCGCCGGCGCGCGCGTTACGAGCTCATCTTTCCAGGGAACATCGTCCACGTCCAGCTCCATGATGCGGAAGTTGGGCACGGCGGCGCAGAAATGCGCGCTCATGAGCGTGCAGAACGGCCCATAGAAGTTGTGCGGCGCGACGTTCAGCTCATAAGCGTCCGCCATGGCGGCGATCTTGATCGCTTGCGCAATGCCGTTCCAGGAGACGTCGATTATGGCGACGTCCACCGACTGGCGCTCGAAATACGGCCGGTAGCCGCGTGTTCCGTACAAGGACTCGCAGGAGGCGATCGGAATGCGCGTTGCCTGGCGGATGGTGGCAAGCGCACCGGGATCGCGCGTGTCGATTTCCACCCAGGCCAGATTCAGCGGCTCCAGCCGGCGAACCGCCTGCAGGAACCCTTCGGTCTTGAAGTTGAAATTCAGATCGAGCTTTAGTTCGATGTCCGGTCCGGCCCCCTGGCGGAATGCCGCCATCTGGGCGTACAGCGCATCGAGCAGCCTCTTGTCCCAATTGAGCTCCGGCGCGCCCGCGCCGCGGCCGAATCCCGGCATATGGACTCGCGGCTCGCCCTCCAGCAGGAAGGGATTGGTCTTGAGCGCGGTATAGCCGCGTTCGCGCACTTCGCGCGCCGTGGCGACGATGTCTTCGAGGCTGCGTATCGGCGGCTTGCCCACGAGCTTGTGCAGCGCTCCGAGACGATAGTTGCCGCAATGCGACCAGTACAGGCGCAGCTTCTCCCGTATCGGCCCGCCGAACAGGGCGTACACGGGAACGCCCAGGTGTTTGCCCTGGATGTCGAGCAGCGCGTTCTCGATGGCGGCAATCGCCTGGGCCATCAGGCCGCCGGACACCTGGCGGGTGATCGCATAGAGCTTGGCGTAGATCCGCTCGTGCGCCAGCGGATCATCGCCGCGCACGTGCAGGGCCACGTCCCCGATGACCCGCGTGAGGCCCTTGTTGCCGTCGTTGTACTCGCTCCATCCCACCAGCCCGGGCTGGTCGGTGAGCACTTTCAGGAACGAAAACACGCGCCACCCGGCGTCGGCGTGCCGCGTTTCAATGCCGGTGATCTTCATTGCGGCTGCGCCCCCGTCAGCCAGCGTAGGCCTTCATCGCGCAGCGCCTGCTCCGCGGGGCTGCCTCCCAGGACGATGCCCGCGGGCACTGTCCTGCCGCGTTTGCCCTGCCGGAAACGCATGTAGGCGAAGCCGCTTTCCGCCCCGGAAAGCGGCACGGCCTCGTAGAAGGCGGGCGGTACGGCACCGGGCACCACCGGATCGAGACGATCCTTGTCGTAGATGCACGAAGCCTTGAAGATTTTCCAGACGCCGTCGTGCTTGAGCATCAGGTCGAAGAAGCGTGCGTAGGAGGTGTAGTCGAGCAAATAGCCATCGATCGATTCACGCACGCAGATCTGCACGTCCGTCTCGAGCGTGGCTCGCCCGCCCGCGCACGCCACGCGCATGTTGCCCAGCAGGTGCTTGTTGCGCTCCTGCGGCTTCATGGCCGCACGCGCCTGCCGGGAGCGCTCCACGAAGCCGGTCGCCGGGCCCGAATACCAGGATACGGTGATGCTGGCCTGGGGATGGAAGCACGCGGCGAGCGCGTCCCATTCACCCAGGTCGCGGCCGAAGGCCCAGGTTTCGCGCACGCGCCGGATGCTGAGCTCCTCCACGAGGTCATCGGCGCTGAGACTGTGAGTCATGCTGTTTCTCCTTCTGATGGCGGGTCTTGCTGAACCATCCGGTGCCGCCGAGCAGGGCGGCGGACAGCCAGAACACCGGGCCGACGCCGAAGGCCGAGCCGACCGCGCCGAACAACACCGGCACGATGATGTGCATCACGTTGTTGACGGCGACCCGCAGGCCGAGGGCCTCGCCCGAGCGGCCCGGAGGGCAGCCGCTGTAGACGAGCGTCATGGAAAGCGGCATGCCGCATCCCAGCCCGAAGCCGACGGCGAACGCGGCCGCGCCGAGCACCCAGGCATTGGCGATGAAGGGCACCGAGACGTACGCTGCAGCGCCGAGCAGCATCGCATAAGCGAGCAAAGCCTGCTCGCCCATTCTTCGCGCGAGCACCGGCAGCATGGTGCGCACGGTGAACGAGGCGACCGAGAACATGCTCATCACCATGCCGATCACCGAGGCCGACAGGCCGAGCGAATGGCCGTAAATGGGCATGTAGAACTGGAACAGGTCGATGCCCGCCAGCAGCACGCCGCCTACGATGAAAACCCGCCGCAGCCCCGGCATGCGCCACAGCTCCAGCGCCCCGCCGCCGCGCGGCCCCGCCTCGTGCGCGGCCTGGGCGCGAGGCGCGTCCCTGGGCTGCAAAGCGAGAATGGCCACCGCGGCGAGCGGCGTGAGCGAGGCGATCAAGTACCCCTGGGCGTGCCCCACCACGTCGATGGCGAAACCGGCCAGCAGCGGGCCGAAGAGGCTCCCGAAGGAGAGGGCCAGACTGTAGTTGCTGAAGTTCTTCGTGCGCTCTTTTGCCGTGCCCAGCGTGCCGACCAGGTTCTGCATGGAGACGTTGTAGAACACATGGGACAGGCCGATCAGCGCCGCCGCGAGATACAGCCCCATGAGCGAGGGCATGAAGTAGGGCACCATCAGGCCGCCCGACATGCCCAAAGACCCAAAGATCATGGGCGCGCGTCCGCCGAGCCGGTCCGAGAGCTTGCCCGCGTACAGCGCGAGCAGCAGCGGGAACACCGAATCCATCGCCGCCAGCACGCCGATCAGGAAAGGATTGGCGCCCAGCTCGATGGCGAACAACGGCGCCAGCACGCGGCTCGCCCGGATGCCGAGCATGTTGATCATGGTGACCGCGAGGAGGGCGTGGAAGGACATGGAGGCGGCGCGGCCGGGCCGCGGCGTCCGGCTGGAAAGTTTCAGGGTCGGATGAGACCGATGTCGCCGTCGATCGCGATTTCGGTGCCGAACGGCTCGGACAGCTCGCGCAGCCAGCCGAGGATCGCCTGCGCCACTTTGCCCTCCGCAAGCATCGGCCGGCCCCGCTGCGGGATCGCGCGCCCGAAACCCAGGTCGACCGGATAGAGCCGCACTTCCTGCAACACGCGGGCCTTGTAGGTGCACACCGGCAGCACCGCCTGCCAGAACACCGGATCCGCGGGGAAGCCGCGCGTGCCGTTATCGGAGCGGTCGCTGAAATAATCACCCGGCGTGTGCTCGGCGCCGAGCCCGAAATTGCGGTAGGCCTCGTGCGGTATCCAGGGCACGGTCTCGTTCTGCATGATGAAGTTTCCCAGGCTGTAGAAGACCGGCCTCCCCTTGTAGATCTCGATGCCGCGCAGGTAATGCGGGCCGTGGCCGGCGAACAGGTCGCAGCCCTGCTCGATCGCCCAGTGCGCAAACTCGATCATGAACCCGGGCGGCGAGGTCCTCGCGCCGCCGTGATAGTCGCCGGTTTCGCCGCTCTCGTGCGCATGCAGCCCGTAGGCGAGCCAGTCGGCCTGCTTGCGTGCTCCGCGTATCCACCGGGCGATTCCGTCCATGTCTTCCTTGTTGAGCGTTGTTTCGGTGCGGAAGGCCTCGTCGAGGCGGAGCTCGGCTCCCATGAATCGCAGCGCCGTGGCGCTGTCGAGCGTTTTGCCGCGCCCGGTGAAGCCGAAGCGGGCGATCGCCTCGGCGTGCGCCTCGAAACCCAGCTCGCGGTTCGCCTTCTGCAGCGCTTCGAACACCTCTCGTGGCACGTAATGCACGCTGTTGTGCCGCAGCGCGTTGATGCCGGGGCGTCCCGGAAAATCCGCGCGGCCCGGCCCGGCCCGTGAGACCTCGGAGAAGGTGGTGGCCGCGGACATGAGCGCCACACGGCCGCGCCGCGAATCCACGTAAGCCGGCGCCCTGGCATGGTCGATATCGCGTCCGCCGCCGGCATGCGGAATGTCGCGCTCCTCCAGGTGCTTCAACGTGGCGAGAAATCCGCCTTCGGAAAAATCGTAGGCATGGTTGTTGGCCGTGAACACGGCGTCGAAGCCCATCCACTTGAGCTCGTCCAGCATACGCGGATCGGCGCGGGTGTACGTGCCGTGCGACCAGCCCCAGGAGCTCTCGTAGTCGTGGAACAGGAACTCCAGATTCGCAATGCTGACATCGGCGGCGCGCACCAGCTCGACGAGCTTCAGGAATTGCGGTTCGCCGAACGCCTGCATGCGGCGCGAGATCATCGCGTCCCCGACGACCGCGATGGAAATGTCGCCGCTCTCCGCTTCATACAGCATCACGTTCTCCTTGCGCGGCTGGACAACCCGGTTCTCTTTGTTCCCGCGGGCGGCGGCTGCCGCCCGCGCCGCGGCCGTAATGTTAAACTCCACTGCCACTATTTGGCGAATAAACGCATGTCGGGCAACACGTTCGGGACGCTGTTCTGCGTCACCTCCTTCGGCGAATCGCACGGGACGGCCTACGGTGGCGTGGTCGACGGCTGCCCGCCGGGTCTTGCGCTGTCGGAAGCCGACATCCAGAAGGAGCTCGACCGCCGCAAGCCCGGCACGTCGCGGCACGTCACGCAGCGTCAGGAGTCCGACCGCATCGAGCTGCTCTCGGGCCTGTTCGAGGGCAAGACCACGGGCACATCCATCGGCTTCGTCATCCGCAATGAAGACCAGCGCAGCAAGGATTATTCGGCCCTTGCCCGCACCTTCCGGCCCGGGCATGCCGACTACACTTACTGGCAGAAGTACGCCATACGCGATCACCGCGGCGGCGGACGCGCCTCGGCGCGCGATACCATGATCCGCGTGGCCGCCGGCGCCATCGCGAAGAAGTGGCTGCGCGAGCGTTACGGCGTAGAAGTGCGCGGTTACCTCTGCCAGCTCGGCCCGCATCCCATCGAGCTCAAATCCTGGGAAGGCGTCAACGCGAACCCGTTTTTTTCGCCCGACCCGGATATCGTTCCGGTGCTCGAGGAGTACATGGACGCGCTGCGTCGCGACGGGGATTCGTGCGGCGCGCGCGTCACGGTCATCGCGCAGGGCGTGCCGGTGGGGTGGGGCGAGCCCGTCTACGGACGCCTCGATGCGGACATCGCTGCGGCCATGATGGGCATCAATGCGGTCAAGGGCGTCGAGATCGGCGCGGGATTCCAGTCGGTGTCGCAACGCGGCAGCGAGCACGGCGATGAGCTGACGCCCGAGGGGTTCCTGTCCAACAACGCGGGCGGCATCCTGGGCGGAATAACGACCGGCCAGGAGGTCGTGGTGAACATCGCGCTCAAACCCACTTCGTCGATCCGGCTTGCGCGCCGCTCCATCGATACCGAGGGCAAGGCGACGACGGTGCAGACCACCGGCCGCCACGATCCGTGCGTCGGCATCCGCGCGACGCCCATCGCCGAAGCCATGCTCGCCTGCGTGCTCATGGACCATGCGCTGCGGCACCGCGCGCAATGCGGCGACACGAGCCCGCCCCTTCCGCCCATTCCCGGCAAGCCTTCACGCTCGTAGCGCCGCCGGTCTCTCTACATTTGCTCTCCGGGGAACGTGTGCCCGAAGAGCAACCGCAGGCCGTGATCGTCCGATGCCGCGAGCGATTGGCCGTGACGCTTCCAGACCTCGGCCGCCTTGTCGCGTTGTGCGCTCGCCAGGTAGCCGGTCATGGCCGCCATGAGCAGATATTTCTTCTGTTCCGTCGAATGGTCCAGCACCGGGCTGAGAAGCTTCTCTGCGAGCGCCGCCATGGTTTTCGCGTCGCGTCGCGCCACGGCCTGTATCAATGCGAGCCACGCCGAACGGGGCTCGGAGAGCGGCTGCGAGCACGCCGAGGCGGCCATGCGGTCCCACAGCGCAGCGCCTTGCACCGCAGGCAGCAGCGGCAGCGCGGCCCGCGCAATCTGGAATCGCGAGTGAAACCACACATCCGAAGCTTCGCTGCTTCTGCAATCGGAAGGCCGCATGCGCGCGATCTCCAGGTCCTTGCGGAGCCCCGAGGGCAGCTCGAGCGCCGGTAGATTGGTTTCGCCGAATATGAAGTCGCGCGCGTAGAGCACCTGCGAGAGCGCTTCGATCTTCTCGAAATATTCGCCTCCCGCGAGCGAAGGCGGCGTGGTCCAGTCCGAGGAGCGTCCCTCCAGCAGCGCCACCACCGGCAGGCGGCTCGCGCCGATTTCGGTCAGGTCACCGGCGTAGCGCTGCAGGAAGCGCTGTTTCGCGGCGTGCAGGTCGAGGTACGGGTAGTAATCGGAATTGGCAGGGACCCCGAAGCTTGCGAACAACGGGGCGAGGACCGATTTGCCGCCCAGGCGCCGTATTTCGATGTCTCCCATGGTGAGCACCTGTACGGTGCGCAGCTCCTGCGCCAGCGTAGGTATGCGGGTGATGTCGGCGAGCGGCCGCGCGAGCGTCTCGCGCTCGCCCGCAATGATGAGCAGATCGCCGTTGGTCGCGGCATACACGACGTAATCGGGAAACTCCTCGCCAAGCGCCAGCAGCACCGAAGCGACCAGGCTCGGATCGATCTCGTAGAGCTGGAACCACTGCGTGAGCACGCCCCCGGGATTGAGATGCCGCTTCACCAGGCGGTAGAACTCGCGGGTGAACAGGCTCGACACGCCGCTCACCCAGGGGTTGGACGGCTCCGAAATGATGAGGTCGTAGCGGCGGTTGTACGTTGAGAAATAGGTCTTCGCGTCGTCAAAAATGATGCGGCTGCGCGGATCGGCGAACGCATTGGCGTTGCGAGGCGCAAACGCCCTGGATGCTTCGGCCATCGCAGGCTCGATCTCGATCGTATCGACCGTTTCGAAAGCCGGGTTCGCAAGCAGCGTATGCGTGGTGAGGCCGGTCCCGATGCCGATCACGGCGGCGCGCCGTGCCTCGGGCTTGATCGCCATGGGCACCGCGGCGGTGAGCACCATGGTGACCTCGTCCGAGATGCGGGGCTGCGAAGGATCCATGGCGATCGCGCCGTCGGATTTGCCGTTGGTGCGCAGGCTTCTTCCTTCGGCAAAATCCATGAGGCTGACCGTGGTGGTCTTGCCGTCCCGGTGCGAAAGGAGGGTCGACTCGCCTGCATCGTACAGCTCGCCGCGGCGAAACACGCCGGAGGCCATCTTGTAGGTATCGAGCGGGAATCCGGCGATGACGATCGCAAAAGCTGCGAGCGCGACCGCCGTCGCGGTCACCGGAATCCGCAAGCCGGCGCGCAGCCGCCACAGGATGGCGAGCCCCAGCGCCACGTCGAGCGCAGCGCCCGCGGCAATCAGCCCTTTGAGGCCCAGCAACGGCATGCCGACGTGGGCCGCCAGCATGACGCCGAGAATGGAACCGAGCGTGTTCGAGGCGTACACCGCGCCGATGCTTTTTTCGCCGTGCCCGGCCCGCAGCAGTGCATAGGTGATCAAAGGCAGCGTCATGCCGGCGAAGAACGTTGCCGGGAACATGATGGCGAGCGCTATGGCGTGGCTCGAAGCAAGGAACAGCGCATAGCCGCCGTCGGTTTTCGCCAGCGCCTTGATGACCGCGGCCATCACTTCGAACATCCTTCCGTACATCGGCACGGTCGCGAGCGCGAGCAGCCCCATTGCGATCTGCACGAAGCCGAGGAAGCGCACCGGATCGGCGATGGCGTCGATGCGGCGCCTGATCCACAGGCCGCCCGCGGCGATGCCCAGGATGAAAGCCGAAAGCATGAGCTCGAAGGAATGCGTCGACGCTCCGAGCACGAGCGAGAGCATGCGGATCCAGCCTATCTCGTAGATGAACGAGGCGGTGCCGGTGAGCAGTGCTATGGCGAGAAAGAGCGCCGGGGAAACGGGCGCGGCGGAGGATGCGCGGTTCGCTCCGGCGGCGACAGGGGCCGGCTCGGCGCCTCGCGCGAGCAGCCACACCGTAGCGGCGAGCACGAGATTGATGAGGCCCGCGGCGCGGATGGTCCCCGGCAGTCCGAGCATCTCGATCATCACGAAGCCGCTCGCGAGCACGCCGATCGCGGCTCCGAAACTGTTGGTGAAGTACAGCATGGCGAGCGATTCGCCCGGCGCAAGCGGGTAGCGGCGGATGATGCCGGCGCTCATCAGCGGAAACGTCATGCCCAGGAGCACCGACTGGGGCAGGATCATGAGTCCTGCGAGCGACCATTTCGCCAGCGCCGCCGCAGTTGCGCCCCCGGCGGCGGGCAGCAACGCGTCGTAGGCCCATTCGGTCGCCGCGACGAACATGGGGTGGAAAAAGAGCGCGGCGAGACCGATGGCTGCTTCGGCAAGCGCGTACCCGACCAGGAGGTTGGGCCATCGGTTGCCGAAACGGCTGCAGATCCACGAACCGATCGCCATCCCTCCCATGAACAGCGCCAGCACCAGCGTCTGGGCATAGGCGGCATGCCCGAGAAAAAGCTTCAGGTAGTGGCTCCAGATCGATTCGTACACCAGCCCGGCGAAGCCGGAGACGGTGAACAGCAGGAAGTACACGCCGCGCGGCACACGCGGCGAAGCGGCTGCGTTCAAGAGGGGGCCGTCCAGCGGAAAAAGGGAACTTGGGCGCAAAAGGCGCTATCTTACAGGGCAGGGGCCCGAGCGTTTCTTTCCCGTTTTTCCATCCTTCGACGGATCCGCCATGAATATCCGCTCATTCACCGTCATCGCAGCCGCCACCCTTTGCGCCTCGATGCTGCCCGGGTGCCAGACCGTCCAGACGACGCAACCCGGCGCTGTCGGCGTGGACCGCACGCAGCGCTTCGTGGTTTCGGAAAAGGAGATCAACCAGGCCTCGGAAAAGGCGTACGCGCAGGTGATGCAGGAGGCGCAGAAAAAAGGCGCCTTGAACCGCAATCCCGCGCAGGTGGAGCGGGTGCGCCGGATCGCCAACCGCCTCATCCCCGCGGCGGGCGCTTTCAGGAAGGATGCGCTCGGCTGGAAGTGGGAAGCGAACGTCATTTCGTCGAACGAAGTGAACGCCTGGGCCATGCCCGGCGGCAAGATGGCCGTCTATACCGGGATTATCGAAAAGCTCAACCTCACCGACGACGAGCTCGCCGCCATCATGGGCCACGAGATCGCGCATGCGCTGCGCGAGCACGGCCGCGAGCGCGCTTCACAGCAGGTCGTGCAGAGCACCGTGGTGAGCGTGGGTGCGGCCATTCTGGGGGTCGGCGACCTGGGCGTGCAGCTCACCCAAGCCGTACTGGACGTGACTTTGAACCTTCCGCACTCGCGCACCGACGAAATCGAGGCCGATCGCATCGGCGTGGAGCTCGCCGCCCGCGGCGGTTTCGATCCGCGCGCCGCCGTATCGTTGTGGGAGAAGATGGGCAAGGCCGGGGGTGCGCGGGGTCCGGAATTTCTCTCGACACATCCTTCGCCCGAAAACCGTCTCGCCGACCTGCGCGCCTATTCCGAGAAAGTCATGCCGCTCTACCAGGCGCAGCGCCGCTAAACGCGCTTTCAACAGGGCGCCGAAGTCCCTCCGAAGCCCGCGCTGCAGCGCGATAGCGAGGGGTCCATCCGCTATAATCGAGCGCCTGGATCGCGAGGCGAGTGTGGCGCAAACCCTGTACGACAAACTGTGGCAGGAGCACGTGGTGCACGTCGAGGACGACGGCACGACGGTGCTCTATATCGACCGGCATCTGGTCCACGAAGTGACCAGTCCGCAAGCCTACGAAGGCTTGAAGCTCGCTCGCCGCACACCCTGGCGTCCGGATTCGGTGGTGGCGACCGCCGATCACAACACCCCCACCGATCACTGGGACGAAGGCATCAAGGATCCGGTGTCCCGGCTGCAGATCGAGACGCTCGATGCGAACATCCGGCAGTACGGCTCCAAGGTCTATTTCCCGTTCCGGGACAGGCGCCAGGGCATCGTGCACGTCATCGGACCCGAAAACGGCTTCACCCTGCCCGGCATGACGGTCGTGTGCGGCGATTCGCATACCAGCACCCACGGCGCGTTCGGTTGCCTCGCCTACGGCATAGGCACTTCCGAAGTCGAGCACGTATTGGCGACCCAGACGCTGCTCGCCAAGAAGATGCTCAACATGCGGGTGGCCATCGAAGGCCCCATACCCCGCGGCGTGACGGCCAAGGATCTGGCGCTCGCCCTCATCAGGCGGATGGGAACGGCGGGGGGCACGGGTTGCGCGATCGAGTTCGCCGGCTCGGCGGTGCGCGCTCTTTCGATGGAAGGCCGCATGACGCTGTGCAATATGTCGATCGAAGCGGGCGCGCGCCTCGGCATGGTGGCCGTCGATGAAAAGACCGTCAACTATCTGAAGGACCGGCCTTACGCGCCCAAGGGCGTCGCCTGGGACCGTGCCGTGGCTTACTGGCGAACGCTGCAATCGGATGCGGACGCGAAATTCGATCGCGAGCTGAAGATCGACGCACGCGAGGTCAAACCCATGGTGACCTGGGGCACTTCGCCCGAAATGACCGTGACCATCGAGGACCGGGTTCCCGATCCGGACAAGGAAAAGGACGCGGTGCGGCGCGAGGGCATGGAACGGGCGCTCGCGTACATGGGGCTCGAGCCGAACACGCCCATGTCGGAGATCCGCGTGGACAAGGTGTTCATCGGCTCGTGCACCAACTCCCGAATCGAGGACCTGCGCGCCGCTGCAGCCATCGTTCGCGGCAAGCGCAAGGCGGCGAACGTCAAGCTCGCGCTGGTGGTGCCCGGTTCCGGACAGGTGAAAGCCCAGGCGGAGAAGGAGGGGCTCGACCGCATCTTCCTCGATGCCGGATTCGAATGGCGCGAGCCGGGCTGCTCCATGTGCCTCGGCATGAATGCCGACCGGCTCGATCCGGGCGAGCGCAGCGCTTCCACCTCCAACCGCAACTTCGAAGGGCGGCAGGGTACCGGCGGCCGCACCCATCTGGTGAGCCCCGAAATGGCTGCCGCGGCGGCGGTGGCCGGCCATTTCGTCGACGTGCGCCAGTGGCGTTGAGGAGCACGGGAAGAAACCATGCAGAAGTTCACCGTTCACAAGGGCCTGGTGGCGCCGCTTGACCGGGCCAACGTCGATACCGACGCCATCATTCCCAAGCAATTCCTGAAGTCCATCCACCGCACCGGTTTCGGGCCGAACCTGTTTGACGCCTGGCGCTACCGGGACGAAGGGCAGCCGGGGATGGACTGTTCGAACCGCCCGCTCAATGCCGACTTCGTGCTGAACCAGCCGCGCTACAGCGGCGCTTCTATCCTGGTGGCACGAAGGAATTTCGGCTGCGGCTCCTCGCGCGAGCACGCGCCCTGGGCGCTTCTGGAGTACGGGTTCAGGGCCGTGATCGCTCCGTCTTTCGGCGACATCTTTTTCAACAACTCGCTGAAAAACGGGCTGCTGCCCGTCGTGCTGGACGACTCGAAGGTCGATCGGCTGCTGCACGACGTGGCGGCGTTTCCCGGCTATGCGCTGGAGATCGACCTTGACAGCCAGACCGTCACCAGGCCGGACCGGGAAGCGTGGCGCTTCGACATCGAGCCTTTCACGAAATACTGCCTCATGAACGGCCTGGATGACATCGGGCTGACATTGCGCCACGCGGACAAGATCAAAGCGTACGAGGACAAGCGCAAGCTCGAACGGCCCTGGCTGTTCACTTGAGCGGGCGGGCCG
>Ga0156229_1162_pt1 | contig 20001 bp, 17 predicted proteins | sample RifCSPlowO2_12_FD_116156 | JGI IMG/M metagenome (GOLD analysis project Ga0156229, IMG submission 116156) | Betaproteobacteria bacterium RIFCSPLOWO2_12_FULL_66_14 | reverse complement strand
GGGCCACCCCGGCGCGCAGCTGCGCGACAACGCGCTCTCCAAGGCGCGCTTCGAGTTCCGCTGGGCCGACCAGTTCAACCTCGGCCTCGACCCGGACACCGCCAAGGAGTTCCACGACGAGACCCTGCCGCAGGAAGGCGCCAAGGTCGCGCACTTCTGCTCCATGTGCGGCCCGCATTTCTGCTCGATGAAGATCACGCAGGACGTGCGCGACTACGTCGAGCAGGGGATGAAGGAGAAGGCGGTCGAGTTCGTGAAGAAGGGCAGCGAGCTCTACAACAAAACCTAAGTCTGGGGTCAGAGCCCTAATTCTTAGTTCATGAAGAGCGATTCGGCGCTCACGGCGGCCTTGCCGTACTCGAGCGTGCGCTTGATGCGGTAGACCTCGTCGGCCGAGACGTTCGGCGAGCGTGACAGGTCGAGCAGCTTCTGCGGCTTGAGCGGGTTGCCGTGCGCGTCGCGGATGACCATGACGCGCGGCTGCAGACGCTTCTCGGTGTTCTGGGCGATGACGATGCCGATCTCGCCGCTATTGAGCTCCACCACGCTGCCGAGCGGGAAAATGCCGATGCAGCGGATGAACTGCTCGACGAGCCCCGCGTCGAAGAACGTGCCGCGCCACTTGTAGAGCATGCTGAGCGCGGTGGAGGGCGATACTGCCTCGGCGTAGGGGCGGCGCGCGGTGAGCGCATCGAAGGTGTCGACGATCGCGGCGATCGAGCCCAGCATGCCGATGTCCCTGCCCTTCAGCCCTTTCGGATAGCCGCTGCCGTCGTGGCGCTCGTGGTGCAGGGCCGCGAGCTCGGCAAGCTGCCGCGGTAGTCCCGGCGTTGCGCGCAGGATCTCGACCGAGTGCTCGACGTGCTTCTTCGCCTGCTCGAACTCGAGGGCGCTCAGGCGGTCGCGCTTGACGATGATCTCGTTCGGCACGCGCAGCTTGCCGATGTCCTGCATCAGGCCGAGGTAACCGAGGATCGATATCTGCTCGACCGGCAGCTGCAGGAAGCGGCCGAACGAGGTCATGTAGACGGCGACGTCGATGGCATGCGCTTGCGTGTAGTCGCCCTTTTCGCGCAGCTGCGAGAAGAGCATCAGCGCGTCGGGATTGCGCAGCACGCTTTCGGTCATGCTGCCCACCGCCTGTTCCACGCTCTTCGCGTCCAGCGTCTTGTTGGCACGCACTGCGGCGAGCACCTCGCGCACCGCCGTTTGCGTGCCGGTGTGCGCGACTTTCGCCTGCTCGACTTCGCGCTCCACCGGCACCTGGATGCTGTGGCGCACGGTCATCGGCTTGAGCGGCGCCGGATCGGGAAGCGCGCTGCGCTCGGAGTCGACCATCACCGATTTGCAAAATTTCTTCAGGATTTCGAGCTGCTCGGCGTTCTGCAGCACGAATCCCTGGAACATGAACGGCGTGTCGGTCCATGGCCGGTCGAGCGCGGCCACGTACATCCCGTATTGCAGCTCGGAGACGGAAACGCTCTTCTTCACCTTGCTTGATTTCCCATCAGCTTGCCTGAGTATCTTAAGATTACCGCATGCCACAAGCATCGCCGCAGGACCTTTCTGGCGGTCTTCGCGACCTGAGAACGCCGGAGATCCTGCGCGAGCGCGTCGATTACGCATACCGCAGAATAGGGCCGCTCGCCGGCGCGACCGTCGTGCTGAGCCTCGTCTTGAGCGCCTTCCTCTGGCGCTCGCACCCGCTCGACATGGTGCTGTTCTGGCAGGCGCTGATGCTGCTGCTCGTCGCCGGCGTGGGCGCTCTTGCCTGGGCGCGCCGGCGCAGCGCCGAGCCCGCGCCGCGCCCGGAGCTCTGGGCGCGGCGTCTCGCCCTCGGCGCCGGGGCGCTGGGCGCGGGATGGGGTTACGGCGCTGCCGTGTTTTTCCCGGGCGCCGAGGGCCAGCAGGCGTTCATCGCCTTCGTCGTCGCGCTCGTTACCGCGGGTGCTCTGCCGATCTTCTCGACGCTGTGGTGGGTGTACGCAGTCTATGCGGCGGCGGTCATGCTGCCCTTCAACGTCGTCCTGCTCGCTTATGGCACCGAGCTTCTGCAGCTGCTCGGCGCCGCGGTGCCGCTGCTCTACGTCGCGAACGTCATCACCTCCTACGAGCTCGGCCGGGCGTTCGTCGCGGCCTTCGGGCTGCGCTCGGCCTACCAGCGTCTCTCGGGCGACAACGCCGAGATCCAGGCGCAGCTCGGCGAGCAGCTCGACAGCCTGCTCGACGCGCATCGCGAGGTCCAGGCCGCCGCGCGCAAGCTGGCGCTGTTTTCCGAGCGCGCGCCCATCGCGGTGTTCGAGGTGGACCCGAACGCCACCATCCTCGACATGAATCCGGCGGCCGAGAACCTGTTCGGGTTCGCGGCGCCGGAGCTCGTCGGGCGCAGCTGCATCACGATGCTGCTCGGGCCCGAGGATCGCGAGCAGACCGAGAAGTGGTGGAGCGACTTCGTCGCCGCGAGCAAGCCCGCCACGATCGTGGGCGAGCATTGCATGCGGCGCGACGGCCTCGAGCTGGCGTGCGAATGGACGCTGACACCGCTTGCCGACGACGAAAACCGGGTCAATTCCATCATCCTGCAGGGCCGCGACATCACGCAGCAGCGCGCCGCCGAGCGGGTGCGCAGCGAGTTCACCTCTACGCTCAGCCACGAGCTGCGCACGCCGCTCACCTCGATCCTCGGCTCGCTGCAGCTCCTGCGCAGCGGCGCTCTCGGGGCCATGGACAAGGACCAGGACGAGCTCGTGGAGGTGGCCGAGCGCAACGGCCAGCGCCTGCTCGACCTCATCAACGAGGTGCTCGACATCGAGAAGATCGAATCCGGGCGCCTTTCGCTCGTGCCCGAGCCGATCGGGCTCGAGGAGCTCATCGCCGAATCGCTGCGGCTCAACCAGGGCTTCGCCAACCGCTTCCAGGTGAAGCTCGCCCTTCAAGGGGAGGTGCCGAAGGTCACGGTGCGCGCCGACCGCAAGCGCCTGATGCAGGTCATGACCAACCTGCTCTCGAACGCCGCCAAGTTCTCCCCGCCGGGCGGCGCGGTCGACGTCAGCGCGCGCCACGAGGCCGGGAAGGTGCGCGTGAGCGTGAGCGACCGCGGGCCGGGCATTCCGGAGGCGTTTCGCAGCCGCATTTTCGGCCGCTTCGCGCAGGCGGACTCGGCGGACTCGCGCATCAAGGGCGGCACCGGCCTGGGGCTCGCGATCAGCAAGCGCCTGGTGGAGATGATGCAGGGGCGCGTGGGCTTCGAAGACCGCGACGGCGGCGGCACCACATTCTTCTTCGAGCTGCCGGTCATGCTGGCGGAAGAGACCGCGCAAGAAGGCGCCGCGCGCGTGCTTCTCACGGAGCCCGACAGCGTTTCCGCCGACTATCTCGCCATGGTCCTGGAGAAAGGCGGCTATCACGTCGACACCGCGCACGACGCCGGGGCCACGCGCGAGCTCCTCGGCCGATGGAAGTACGCCGCATGGCTGCTCACGCGCAGGCTCGCCGGCGGCGTCGACGCGCTCGGCCTGCTCGCCGAGATGAAGCCGCGGCTGCAAAAGACGGCGGTCGTCATGCTCGCGGGGCTCACGAGCGATGAAGCGGGCGTTCCCGAGCCGCAGCGCCAGGGCATCGCCGACTGGCTGTCGAAATCCGATTCGCGCGCGCGCATCCTGGAAGTCGTGGACCACGCGACCGGCCGCGTCACTTCATGAAGAGCTCTTCGCCCGCCAGCGACACGCGGCCGTATTGCAGCGTGCGGCGGATCCTGTAGGGCTCGTCGGGGGAGATTTTCGGCTCGCGCGAGAGATCGAGCAGCTTGTGCGGCCGCATCGGATTGCCGGCCGCATCGCGGACCAGCATGACGCGCGGCTGCAGGCGCTTCGCCATGTTCTGCGAGATCACCACGCCCACCTCGCCGCTATTCAGCTCCACCACGCTGCCCACCGGAAAGATGCCGATGCAGCGGATGAATTGCTCGACGAGGCTGGAATCGAAAAACACGCCGCGCCACTTGTAGAGCATGTTGAGCGCCGCCGACGGCGCGATGGGCGACGCGTAGGGGCGCTCGACGGTCAGCGCGTCGAAGGTGTCGACGATCGCGGCGATCGAGCCGATCATGCCGATTTCCGGCCCGCGCAGGTGCTTCGGGTAGCCGCTGCCGTCGTGGCGCTCATGATGCAGGCTGGCGAGTCGCGCCAGGTCGGGCGGCAGCCCGGGCGTCGCGCGCAGGATCTCCGCGGAATAGCTGACATGCAGCTTCGCGCGCTCGAACTCCTCCACGGTCAGGCGGTCGCGCTTCTCGAGCAGCTGCCGCGGAAGGCGCAGCTTGCCGATGTCCTGCAGCAGGCCGAGGTAGCCCAGAAACTCGATCTGCCCCTGCTCGAGCTGCAGAAAACGGCCGACGGTGATCATGTACACCGCCGCGTCGAGCGCGTGCGAGACCGTGTACTCGCCCTTCTCCCTGAGCTGCGCGAAAAGCAGCAGCGCGTCCGGATTGCGCAGCACGCTCTCGGTCATCGTAATGACGGCAGTGCGCAGCCGCTCGGCATCGAGCGTGCGCCCCACGCGCACCGACGCGATGACCTCGCGCATCATCGACTCGCTGACCGCCATGGCGGCGCCCGCAGCCTCGAACTCGTGCTCGACGCTCGCTTTCTCGGGGTACCCCTTGCGGGCGCTGCGCGGCTCGTCGTGCGTTTCGCTGCGATCGAAATCGACCACCACGCTCGAGCAGTACTTCTGCAGCGCGTCGAGCTGCGGCTTGGTGCCGAGGATGAATCCCTGGAACACGAACGGCGTATCGGTCCAGGGACGGTCGAGCTCGGCGATGTACATGCCGAACTTCAGCTCCCCGACAGGTAACCGTTTCTTCAAGCGTGGCCCCCGCCTTAAGATTACTCCCATGGAGTGGGGCGTGGCCGGCTCGATCATCAAGCTTGTGTTAGGCGTGGCGCTCGGCGTGCCGCTCGTGATGATGGTGCTGCAGGACCGGCTGATCTTCTTCCCGCAGCCGCTTAGCGAGGAGCGCCGCACGCTCATCGGACAGCGATTTCCCGGCACCGAAAGCGTCTCGATCCGTGCCGCCGATGGCACGCGCCTGCACGCGTGGCACGTGAAAGGGCGGCCCGAAGCGCCTCTGGTTCTGTACTTCGGCGGCAACGCTGAAGAAGTGTCCTGGATGGTGGCCGAGGCGCGGCAAAGAGTGCCCGGCTCGAGCTGGCTTCTGGTCGACTATCGCGGGTACGGCGCGAGCGAAGGCGCGCCCTCCGAGAGGGCGCTGGTCGCCGACGCGCTCGAATGGTACGCGTACGCCTCCAGGACGAGCGCATCGATTTATCTATTTGGCCGAAGCCTGGGCAGCGGCGTGGCCGTGCAACTCGCGGCCGCGCGACCGGTGTCGGGCGTAATGCTCGTGGCGCCGTTCGACAGCCTGGTGGAGGTGGGCAGGCACCATTACCCCTACCTGCCGGTGCGCTGGATGCTCAGGCACCGCTTCGACTCGGCGCAGCTCGCGCCAGGCATTGCGGCGCCGCTGCTCTGCCTCGTCGCGCAGCGCGACGAAATTATTCCCGTAGTCCATTCGAGGCGCCTTTTCGACGCGTGGGGCGGACCGAAACGGTGGGTCGAGCTGAGAGGCGCCGGGCACAATAGCACCGACGACGCTCCCGAATTCTGGGAGGCCATCCGCAGCTTCCTCGAGAAGAAGAATGAAAAGCCTGCTTGACGCCCTCATCCTCGGCATTGTCGAGGGGCTGACCGAATTCCTGCCGGTCTCGAGCACCGGCCATTTGATCCTCGCCGGCGATCTTCTCGATTTCTCCCACCCCGGCCGGGACGTTTTCTATGTCGCGATCCAGACGGGCGCGATGCTCGCCGTTCTCTGGGAATACCGGGCGCGGTTTTTCCGCATCGACGTGCAACTGTGGCGCAATCTCGTCGTCGCGTTCCTGCCGGCGGCGCTCATTGGCCTCGCCGCCGGCTCGCTCATCAAGAGCTACCTTTTCAGGCCGGTGCCGGTGGCGCTCGCTTTCATCATCGGCGGGCTGATCATCCTGTGGGTGGATCGCGAGCACGAAACCCCGCGCGTCCGATCGACCGAGCAGATGACCTGGCTCGACGCCCTGAAAGTCGGGTTCGCCCAATGCTTTGCGCTGATTCCAGGCACCTCGCGCTCGGGCGCAACGATCATTGGCGGGATGCTGTTCGGGCTATCGCGCCGGGCGGCGACGGAATTCTCGTTCTTTCTCGCGGTGCCCACGCTGATCGCGGCAGGCGCCTACGACGCGTGGAAGAACCGCAATCTGCTCGCCATCGAGGACGCGGGGATGTGGACGGTCGGCCTGGTGGTGTCCTTCCTCTCGGCCTTCATGGTCATCCGCTGGCTGATCCGCTACGTGGCGACGCACGATTTCCGCTGGTTCGCCTGGTACCGGATCGCGTTCGGGATCGTGGTGCTGGTGACGGCTTACTTCGGCTGGGTGAGCTGGACGAACCTCTGAAATAGGGACAGACCCCATTTCTGAGATTCCAGAAATGGGGTCTGTCCCTATTTCAGGACTGGATCCATGGCAGGCCGGCTTTGCGCCAGCCTCCTACGGTATTGCGGTGCTGCTCGGCATCCTTGTCGCCTTCGAAGCCTTCGAGCACGTTGTAGCACTCACGCCAGCCGGCCCGGGTGGCGGCCTCGGCCGCGCTATGCGAGCGCGCACCCGACCGGCAGAGGAACATCAGCACCTCCTCCTTGTCGGTGACCGCGGCAAGCTCGCCCAGAAATTCAGGATTCGGCCGGTTTCCCGGGTAGGTCTGCCATTCCAGGGCAATGCTGCCGGGGATCTTGCCGACGTAGAGGAGCTCGGGCCTGGTCCGTACGTCGATCAGCTTGCCGCCCGCCTGCATCAGCGCATGCGCCTCGGCGGGAAGCAGGGCGCCGGCGTAGCTTAGGCCAAGCTGCCTGGCGCGCTCGGCTGCCCGCTTCCTGATCTCGTCCATCGGGGCATTATAGGGATGCATCCGGCGCACTCCTGTTGTGCAGCGGGCGCCGAATTGCCCTTATGCGGTGCATTTTGCTTAGGTAGAATTCCGCGCTTGCTTCGGGACAAGCTAGGCGCCGCTTTGGCATGGAATCTGCAGGTGTCGCGAGTCCACCTACACCACACGACTACACCAACGCTCAGGAGACCCCGCACATGGCGATGACGCCGGATGACGTATTGAAGTTGATCAAGGACAAGGAGGTGAAGTTCGTCGACCTCCGGTTCACGGATACGCGCGGCAAGGAGCAGCACGTCACCGTCCCGGTGAAGCACTTCACCAAGGAGAAGTTCGAGCACGGGCACGCGTTCGACGGCTCGTCGATCGCCGGCTGGAAAGGCATCCAGGCGTCCGACATGCTCCTTATGCCGGATGCGGTGAGCGCGCGGCTCGATCCTTTCACCGACGAGCCGGTGCTCAACATCACCTGCGACGTCTACGAGCCGGTGGACGGCAAGCCCTACGACCGCGACCCGCGCTCGATCGCCAAGCGCGCCGAGGCGTATCTCAAGTCGAGCGGCCTGGGCGAGGTCGCCTACTTCGGCCCCGAGCCCGAGTTCTTCATCTTCGACGGCGTCACCTGGAGCGTCGACATGTCGGGCTCCTCGGTAAGGATCAAGTCCGAGGAAGCACCCTGGTCTTCGGGCATCGACTACGAGTCGGGAAACATGGGTCACCGCGCGCCGGTGAAGGGCGGCTACTTCCCTGTGCCGCCGATCGACACGCTGCTGGACATCCGCAACGCCATGGTGCTCGCGATGGAGCAGCAGGGCGTCGATTGCGAAGTGCACCACCACGAGGTCGCGGCAGCGGGCCAGTGCGAGATCGGCACGCGCTTCGCGCCGCTCGTGCAGCGCGCGGACTGGATGCAGATCCTGAAGTACACGGTCTGGAACGTCGCGCATTCCTACGGCAAGACCGCGACTTTCATGGCGAAGCCGGTGGTGGGCGACAACGGCTCGGGCATGCACGTCCACCAGTCGATCTGGAAAGGCGGCAAGAACCTCTTCGCGGGCAACGGCTATGCGGGTCTTTCCGACTTCGCGCTGCATTACATCGGCGGCATCATCAAGCATGCCAAGGCGCTGAACGCGATCACCAATCCGGGCACGAACTCGTACAAGCGCCTGGTGCCGGGGTTCGAAGCGCCCATCAACCTCGCCTACTCGGCGCGCAACCGCTCGGCCGCCTGCCGCATTCCGTACGTGGCGAGCCCGAACGGGCGCCGCGTGGAAGTGCGATTCCCGGACCCGACCGCGAACGCTTATCTCTCTTTCGCCGCGATGCTCCTGGCGGGGCTGGATGGCGTGCAGAACAAGATCCACCCCGGCGACCCGATCGACAAGGACATGTACCACCTGCCGCCCGAAGAAGCGGCGAAGGTGCCGCATGTATGCGCGTCGCTCGAGCAGGCGCTCGACTGCCTGCGCGACGACCATGCCTTCCTCACCCGGGGCGGGGTGTTCTCCGAGGATTTCCTGGAGTCCTATATCGCGCTCAAGGAAGAGGAGCTGACGCGCTTCCGCATGACCACGCACCCCGTGGAATTCGACATGTACTACGCCGCGTAAGCCGCGCAGCGTCCCGGCGCGTTGTGCCAGGGGCAGGCCTGCAAGCCTGCCCTTTGATATTTTGGGTATATTGCGCACCATGGGGGTGAGTAGGGCATTGATTTTCGGGGCTTTCGCGGCGCTCGCGGCGCCCGCGTTCGCGCAGACCACGGAGATCTACAAATGCCTCGATGCTTCCGGGCGGCCAAGCTACACGAACGACAAGCGCGAGACTGCCGGCAAGAAGTGCGAGGTCGTCACCAGCCAGATCAATGTCGCTCCGGCGCCCAAGCCGGCGGCGCGCGCGCCCGGCGCCTTTCCCAAGGAAACGCCGGCCGAGCGCGCCAGCGCCAAAGGTCGCCAGCGCGACCTCCTGGAGAAGGAGCTCGCCACTGAAATGCAGGACCTCGCCAAGGCCAGGCAGGCGCTCGCCGAGCAGGAGGCGGTGCGCAGCGGCGACGAGCGCAACTACGCCAGGGTGCTGGAGCGTCTGCAGCCGTACAAAGACCGAGTCGAGACCCACGAGAAGAACATCGAAGCGCTCAAGCGCGAGCTCGCCAACCTGAACCGCTAGCGGATGTTCTCAGGTCTGGAGCTGCTCGCGACCGCCGTGGTGGTGCTCGACGAGCGCCTGGTCGTGCGCTACGCCAACCCCGCGGCCGAGAGCCTGCTCGCCACCGCCGCCAAGTCGCTGACCGGCCAGCCATTTCTCGGCTTTTTCATGGAACAGGATGCGCTCGCCTCGTCGGTGAACGAGGCGCGCGCCACGCACTGGGACTACGCGGCCCGCAACGTCACGTATAGCCGGCCCGGGCACGAGCCGCTTGCCCTGTCGTGCATGCTGACCCGCATCGACAGCCCCGGACTTTCGCTGCTCGCCGAGCTGCGGCCGCTCGAGCAGCAGCTGCGCTTTGCGCGCGAGGAGCGGCTCGTCTCGGAGCAGCAGGCGAACCGCGAGCTGCTGCGCAACCTCGCACACGAGATCAAGAACCCGCTGGGCGGCCTGCGCGGCTCGGCGCAGCTCCTCGAGCGCGAGCTCGACAAGCCGGAGTTGCGCGAATACACGCAGGTGATCATCCAGGAAGCCGACCGGCTGCAGAGCCTGGTGGATCGCATGCTCACGCCGCAGCGCGCGCCGCGCGTCGAGCAGGTGAGCGTGCACGAGGTTCTGGAGCGCGTGCGCAACCTCGTGAGCGCCGAGTTCGGCATCGACATCGACCGGGATTACGACCCGAGCCTTCCGGAGCTGCTCGCCGACCGCGAACAGCTCATCCAGGCGGTGCTCAACATCGCGCGAAACGCGGCGCAAGCCGGCGCCAAGTACGTGCTTTTCAGGACGCGCGCGATGCGGCAGGTCACCATCCTCCGGCAGCGCTACAGGCTGGCATTAGAATTGCAGGTGATCGACGACGGCCCGGGCGTGCCGGAAGAGATCCGCGACAGGATCTTCAGTCCGCTCGTCTCGGGCAGGGAAGGCGGCACCGGCCTTGGACTTTCGCTCGCGCAGACGTTCGTCCAGTACCACCAGGGCGTCATCGAGTTCGAGTCCCGGCCCGGCCGCACAACATTCAGGATTCTGCTGCCGCTGACATGAAACCGGTCTGGATCGTCGACGACGACCGCTCCATCCGCTGGGTGATCGAAAAAGCCCTCAGCCGTGAAGGCATCGCGTTCAATTCCTTCTCCTCCGCGAAGGACGCGCTCGCGGCGCTCTCCGGCGGCTCTCCCGAAGTGCTGGTGTCCGACATCCGCATGCCCGGGCTTTCGGGACTGGAGCTGCTCAACGCGGTGAAGCAGCGCCATCCCGCGGTCCCGGTGATCGTGATGACCGCTTACTCCGATCTCGATTCGGCGGTCGCTGCCTTCCAGGGCGGGGCGTACGAGTACCTGCCCAAGCCCTTCGACGTCGACCAGGCGGTCGAGCTCATCCGGCGCGCGCTCGAGGAGAGCCGCAGGGAAGCGCAGGCCGCCGAGCCGGTGCGCGAGGCGCCCGAGATCCTCGGCAAGGCGCCGGCGATGCAGGAGGTGTTCCGCGCCATCGGCCGGCTCTCGCAGTCCAGTGCGACCGTGCTGATCACGGGAGAATCAGGAACCGGAAAGGAGCTTGTCGCGCGCGCCCTGCACCGACATAGTGCACGCGCTTCCCGGCCCTTCATCGCGATCAACACCGCAGCGATGCCCAAGGACCTGCTGGAGTCCGAGCTCTTCGGCCACGAGCGCGGCTCGTTTACTGGAGCGCAGCAGCAGCGCCGCGGCCGCTTCGAGCAGGCCGAAGGCGGCACGCTGTTCCTGGACGAAATCGGCGACATGCCCGCCGAGCTGCAGACCCGCCTTCTGCGCGTGCTTTCCGACGGCAGCTTCTACCGCGTCGGCGGACACCAGCAGATGAAGGCGAACGTGCGCGTCATCGCCGCCACGCACCAGAACCTCGAGCAGCGGGTGCGCGCAGGCGATTTTCGCGAGGACCTGTACCACCGGCTGAACGTCATCCGCTTGAAGCTGCCCAGCCTGCGCGAACGGGCGGAAGACGTGCCCGTGCTGGCGCGGCATTTTCTCGCGACGAGCGCCAAGCAGCTCGGCGTCGAGCCCAAGCGCCTGTCGGACAGCGCGCTGGCGCACCTTTCGCGGCTCGAGTTTCCGGGCAACGTGCGCCAGCTCGAGAACCTGTGCCACTGGATCACCGTGATGGCGCCCGGCCAGGTGGTGGAGATCGCCGACTTGCCGGCCGAATTCCGCGGCCAGGCGGCGGCCGTAGCGGCGGACTGGCTCTCGGCCCTGGAGGACGAAGCCGCGCGGCGCCTGGCGCGCGGCGAAACCGCGATCCTCGACGCGCTCGGCCGTCAGTTCGAGCGCGCGCTCATCACCAAGGCGCTTGCGCACACGGGCGGCCGCCGCATCGAGGCGGCGAATCTCCTGGGCATGGGACGCAACACCATCACCCGCAAGATCCAGGAGCTCGGAATCGAGGACGGCTCCGAGGAAAGCTAGGGGGTCAGGACCCTTTTTCGTTCCTTCGGAAAAAGGGTCCTGACCCCTTTTTAAGCGGCTTTCTGCGCCGCGCGACGGTTCATTTCGAGCCGCGCGTCCACCAGCTTCACCACTTCGTCGATGGCGGGCGAGCGCATGCCTTTCTGCGCGGCGACGGCCTGGACCAGGCGGTCGACACGCTCGATGTTCGGCGCGCCGCCGAAGAGCGCCCGCGCCGCCGAGGACGGGTTCGCGAGGCCTTGGGCTGCGGCCGCGTATTTCTCGAAGGGCACGAGGTCCTTCTCGGCCGCGCCGAGCGACAGGCAGAGCTTCACGACCCAGTTGTACACCTCGCGCGACGCCTCGAGGTTCTCGTGCACCGCTTCCTTGATCGAGCGCATGTCGTCTTTCTGGATGCAGCGGTAATTGCCGGCCATCAACATGGCCCATTTCGCGAGCGGCACGAACACCGAGTCGTGGACCTTGAGCTTCACCGGCAGCTCGATCTTCTCCGAGCCGGTGTCGAAGCGCGCGGCCTCGATATCGGTTTCCATCTGCCGCAGCATGGCGGTGTGCGTCTCGGACGGAAAGCGCGCCGACTTGAAGTTGGTCGGCAGCCGCACTTGCAGAACGTTGAGCTTCTCTTCCGGCGGGCGGAAGGCCTGCGGATCGGGACTGCAGAGCGTCATGAACGCCGGATCGAAGCTGTCCCAGACGCTCGGATCGGTGTAGCACGAGCGCAAAGCCTGCACCGAGACGCCCGGGATGCGCGCAAGGTAGGGCAGGGGCGGCATGTTCATGATCGACATGCACGGGATCCTCGCCTTCGCCACCGCGTCGAGCAGCTCGCGCACGCCGGGCGCCTTGTACTGCGGCTCTTGCATGGCGAGCGCGACAAGGTCGTATTCGCGCGGGTTGATCGCAGCCGGGACGTCCGCGGAGAGCTTGCCGGGCAGCTTCCAGGAATGCACTTCGACGAGACCTTCGCGCCCTTTCACCGGCAAGCGCACGCGCGTCCCGGCAGAGTTGATGAGATCCGCCTCCACGGGCAGGCAGGCAAGCTTCACGGTGTGCCCGGCGAGCAGCAGCTTGGTCGCGAGCAGGGAACCGTACGATGCGCCCAGGATCAAGACTTTGTAGGTAGATTGCATGGCGTGGCTCCGCGAGTGGCGTCGACAGCGTCCCACGATGTGAAATGCGACGCCGCGAATTGAAAAGCCGAGCGTACTCCAATCGGCACTTCATTTCATGTTGCGGCGCCATATCACGGTTAATAGAATGCTGCGATGCACATGTCCGGCCCATTTCCCGCAGGCGTTTCCATCTCGGGCCGCATTGCCCCCGAGTTCGCACCCATCCTGAGCGCGGAGGCGCTCGCGTTCATCGCGAAGCTGCACCGTCAATTCGAGGCGCGCCGGCAAGAACTGCTCGGCAAGCGCGCCGCGCGCCAGAAGCAGTTCGACGCCGGCGCGTTGCCCGACTTCCTCGCCGAGACGAAGCGGGTGCGCGAGCCGGACTGGAAGGTCGCGCCGCAACCCAAGGACCTGCTCGACCGCCGCGTCGAGATCACCGGTCCCACGGATCGCAAGATGGTGATCAACGCGCTCAATTCAGGCGCGTCGACCTTCATGGCGGATTTCGAGGACGCCAACTGCCCGACCTGGCAAAACATGATCGAAGGGCAGATCAACCTGCGCGACGCGGTGCGCCGCACGATCGGCTTCGAGCAGGGCGGCAAGCAATACCGGCTGAATGAGCGCACCGCGGTGCTTCTTCCGCGGCCGCGCGGCTGGCACCTCGACGAGAGGCATGTCACCGTAGACGGCAAGCCCGTCTCGGGATCGATCTTCGATTTCGCGCTGTTTTTCTTTCACAACGCGAAGGAGCTCCTCGCGCGCGGTTCGGGGCCGTACTTTTACCTGCCGAAGATGGAGTCGCACCTCGAGGCGCGGCTCTGGAACGACATCTTCCTCGCTGCGCAAGAAGAATTGGGTCTCCTGGGCGGCACCATCAAGGCCACGGCGCTCATCGAAACGGTGGTCGCCGCCTTCGAGATGGACGAGATCCTTTACGAGCTGCGCGAGCACTCCTCGGGCCTCAACATCGGCCGCTGGGACTACATCTTCTCGTGCATCAAGAAATTTCGCGCGAACCACGATTTCTGCCTTGCCGACCGCGCGCAGGTCACCATGACGGCGCCGTTCATGCGCGCCTATGCGCTGCTGCTGGTCAAGACCTGCCACCAGCGCGGCGCGCCCGCCATGGGCGGGATGGCGGCGCAGATCCCGATCAAGAACGATCCGGCGGCGAACGAAGCCGCGCTCGAGAAAGTCCGCCAGGACAAGCTGCGCGAAGTGACCGACGGCTGCGACGGCACCTGGGTGGCGCACCCGGCGCTCGTGCCGATCGCGAAGGAAGTCTTCGACGCGCACATGCCCGAGCCCAACCAGTACGCGCGACAGCGCCCCGACGTGAACGTTACGGCGAAGAATCTTCTCGACTTTCAGCCCGAGAAGCCGATCACCGAGACGGGCTTGCGCAACAACATCTCGGTCGGCATTCAATATCTCGGCGCCTGGCTCGCCGGCAACGGCTGCGTGCCGGTGTTCAACCTGATGGAGGACGCAGCCACCGCCGAGATTTCGCGCTCGCAGATCTGGCAATGGATCCGCTCGCCGAAGGGCGTGCTCGACGACGGCCGCAAGGTGACCGTCGAGCTGTTCGACACGCTGCTCGCCGAGGAGCTCGCCAAGGTCAAAGCCGCTTTCACCGAAGGCAAGTATGACGACGCGGCGAAGCTCTTCGAAAAAATCACCGCCGACGACCAGTACGTCGAATTCCTGACCCTGCCCGCGTACCAGCTGATCGACTAGTTGCACTCTTCGCGCGCGAGGTGATGCCGGCGGTGCTCACTCGAACGTCCACTCGTGGCCGCACTTCCGGCAGCGCACGCTCATCCGGGGCGATTCGGCAATCACCATAAAGGCCGCGTACTTGCGGCACGCCTTGCAGCTCGACTGGCTGCCCAGGTGCTCGGCTTCGCGCAGGATGAAGAGGAACCGGCGCAGGCCGTGCCAGACGATCAGGCCGGCGACGAACACCACGCCCGCATTGCCCAGCCAGATGAGAAGCGGCTGCGTGAAGCTCAGCAGCTCGAGCGATACCGAGATGACGATGGCGCACAGCAGCGCCGTGACGAGCCACGCGTGGCTCTCGATCAGGCGCCGCTCGTACCACTTGCGGAAGCCGAGCCTGCTGATGGAGCGCGCCGGTTCCATGTCCGGCTACTGGAGCTCGGCAATCACGGGCGCGTGATCGGAGGGCCGCTCCAGCCGGCGCGGCGCCTTGTCGATGCGGCAGCCGATGCAGCGCTTGGCGAGCTCGGGCGCGAGCAGGATGTGGTCGATGCGCAGGCCCCAGTTGCGCTGGAAGGCGGCGAGGCGGTAATCCCACCAGGAGAACTCCTTCTCCGGCTGCTCGAAGAGGCGAAACGCGTCGGCAAGCCCGAGCGCAAGCACTTTGCGCATCGCGGCGCGCTCCGGCTCCGAGACGTGGATCTGCCCCTCCCAGCGCTTGGGGTCGTGCACGTCGCGGTCCTCGGGCGCGACGTTGAGATCGCCGAGCACCGCGAGGCTCGGTCTTGACAGCAGCTCGTTCTTGAGCCAGTCCGCGAGCGCCTCGTACCAGCGCAGCTTGTACGCGTATTTTTCCGAGCCGGGCGCCTGGCCGTTCGGGGCGTAGAGGCAGACGATGCGCATGTCGCCGACCGTTGCGGCGATCACGCGCTTGGGATCGTCGGCAAACTCCGGGATGCCGTGCTGCACTTCGGTGATGGCCGAGCGCGCGAGGATGGCAACGCCGTTGTAGGCCTTCTGGCCGCAGTACACCGCCTGGTAGCCCGCCGTCTGGATCTGCGCGAGCGGAAAATTCGCGTCCTCGGTCTTGGTCTCCTGCAGGCAGGCGACCTCCGGCTTGGCTTGCGCGAGCCAGTCGACGAGGTGCGGTAGCCGGACCTTGAGCGAGTTGACGTTCCAGGTCGCGAGCCTGAACGTCACTTCTTGTTCTGCGGCGGCGGCTTCGGAGCGTAGGGACCGAGCGGCCGCGCGGGCTCGCTCTCCTGCGGCTCGGCGGCCGGACGCTCGCCGGGCGCAGCGTAGCCCTCGGGCGGCGGGGGCGCGGCTTGCGCGCGCGCGGGCAGCACACCGGCCTGCGGGTAGCGCGCCGCGTCGAGCAGCGCGTCGTACGCGCCCTGCTCGAATCCGCGGTGCACGCTGCGTCCCACCACCAGCGTCGGCACGTCGTTGCCGCCCGAGATGCGCTGCAGCTCGGCGCTGCTGTCGTCGTCCCAGACCTGCACTTCCTTGAACGGCACGCCGCGCTTGTTGAGGGCGTTGCGCGCGCCGGCGCACGGCGCCTTGCAGTTGGGCGCGGTATAGAGCGTGACCGGGAAGTCCTTCATCGCCTGCGCGAGCGCGTAAGGCATCTGCGCCTGCGCGCCGCCGGCGGGGGGTGCCGCCTTTTTCTGCACGTTCTTCGCGGATGCGGGCGGCGGCGTGTCGGTGATGTGCACGCGGCCCTGCTCGTCGGTCCAGCGGTAGAGCTGCGCGCTCGCGGCAAAGGCGATGAGCCCGAGAACCACCGCGATCGGTGCGCGCATCATCATGTCGAACGGTTACGCGGCGATCATACCACTGTGTCTGAGCAACGCTTCCACGCGCGGCTCGCGGCCGCGGAAGGCGCGGAACGATTCGGCCGCCGGCCGGCTCCCGCCCACCGCGAGAATTTCGTCCCTGAAGCGCGCGCCGGCGCGCGGATCGAGGATGCCATTCTCTTCGAAGAATCCGTACGCATCCGCGGAAAGCACCTCCGCCCACTTGTAGCTGTAATAGCCCGCGGCGTAGCCGCCGGCGAAGATATGCGAGAAGCTGTTCGCAAAGCGGTTGTACGCGGGCGGGCGCAGCACCGCGATGCGCTCGCGCACTTCCTCGAGGAGCTCGCGCGCGCTGCGCCCAGAGGCGGGGTCGAAGTCCGAATGCAGCTGCATGTCGAAAACCGCGAACTCGATCTGGCGCAGCATGGCGAGCCCGCTGTGGAAGTTCTTCGCCGCGAGCATCTTGTCGAAGAGCGCGCGCGGCAGCGGCGCGCCGGTGTCGACGTGGCGCGTCATGTGCCGCAGCACATCCCATTCCCAGGCGAAGTTCTCCATGAACTGGCTCGGCAGCTCCACCGCGTCCCACTCGACGCCGTTGATGCCCGAGACCCCGAGATCGTCGACGCGCGTAAGCAGATGATGCAGCCCATGGCCGAACTCGTGGAACAGGGTGTGCGCCTCGTCGTGCGTGAAAAGCGCGGGCTTGCCGCCCACGGGACGGGAGAAATTGCAGTTCAGGTAAGCGACCGGCGTCTGGATGGCGCTGCCCTTGCGCCGCCGGGTGATCGCGTCGTCCATCCATGCGCCGCCGCGTTTCGTCTCGCGCGCGTATAGATCCATGTAGAACTGCCCGACCAGGGTCGAAAATGAGGTGCCGGCGGCATCGCGGATGTCGAAGAAGCGCACTTCTTCGTGCCATACCGGCGCTTTCGACGGAACGATCTCCACCTGGTAGAGCGTCTCCGCGACGCGGAACAGGCCCTGCAGCACGACGTCCTCCGGGAAGTATTGCTTCACCTCCTGGTCGGAAAAGGCATAGCGCTTCGCGCGCAGCTTCTCCGAGGCATACGGAACGTCCCACGCTTCGAGGGTTTCAATGCCGAGTTCCGCGCTGGCGAATTGTTTCAATTCAGAAGCATCCCTCTCCGCGAACGGCCGCGCGTGGCGCGCCAGATCCTCGAGGAAGGCGAGCACCTGCGCCGGCGTCTCGGCCATCTTCGGCTCGAGCGAGACCTCGGCGAAGTTCGCGTAACCCAGCAGCCGGGCGATCTCGCGCCGCAGGGAGACGATGCGGGCGATGAGCGAGGTATTGTCCCACTGCGGCTTGCCGAACTCGGCGGCCCGCGTCGCGTTCTCGCGGTACAGCGTCTCGCGCAGCGTGCGGTCATCGGCGTACTGCATCACCGGCAGGTAGGACGGCGCGTGCAGCGTGAATTTCCAGCCGCGCTTGCCGTCTTTCTCGGCCGCTTCGCTCGCCGATTGCAGAACGTCCTGCGGAATTCCCGAGATGCGCTTCTCGTCGACGACGATCGAGAACGCGTTGGTCGCGTCCAGCACGTTTTCGGAGAACTTCGCCGAGAGTTTGGCGAGCTCTTCCTGGATCGCGGCGTAGATCTGCTTTTTTTCGGGCGGCAGCTCCGCGCCGCCGAGCCGGAAGTCGCGCAGCGCGTTCTCCACGATCTTCTTCCTTGCCTGAGACAGGAAGGCGAAGCTCCTGGAGCCAGCCAATTCCTTGTACTTTTCGAACAGCGCCTGGTTCTGGCCGAGCTCGGTCCAGTACTGGGAAACCTTCGGCAGGCTCGCGTTATACGCTTCGCGCAGCGGCGGGGCATCCATCACCGCGTGCAGATGGGCGACCTGGCCCCAGGCGCGGCCCAGGCGCTCGTTCGCGTCCTCGAGCGGCGCGACGAAGGCTTCCCAGGTCGGCGGCGCTTGCGTGGCCGCGGCGACGGCCGCGCGCGCCGCGGCCAGCAGCTCGTCGATCGCGGGGCCGACGTGCTCGGGCTTGATCCGGTCGAAGCACGGAAGACCGGAAAATTCGAGTAGGGGATTCATTCCTTGGCGGCAGCGCGCAGGCAGTTCTCGAGCAGCATGGCGATCGTCATCGGTCCCACGCCTCCGGGTACCGGGGTGATCCAGCCCGCGACTTGCCTCACCGGCTCGAAGTCCACGTCGCCGGCGAGAGTACCGTCGGGAAGGCGGTTGACGCCCACGTCGACAACGCAGCCACCGGGTTTGACCATCGCCGCGCCGACGAGTTTCGCGCGCCCGATCGCCGCCACCAGGATGTCGGCCTGGCGCGCGAGGTTTTCAAGATCGGTCGTTTTCGAGTGACAGATCGTCACGGTTGCGTCTTTACGCAGGAGAAGCAGCGCGAGCGGCTTGCCGACGATGTTCGAGCGCCCGATCACCACCGCGCGCCGCCCGGCGATCGGCACGGCGGCGTGCTCGAGCAGGCGCATCACGCCCGCCGGCGTGCACGGCAGAAGGCCCGGCTTGCCCGCGAGCAGCGCGCCCAGGTTGACGTCGTGAAAGCCGTCGACATCCTTCTCCGGCGATACGGCGTCGAGCACCCGCAGCGCATCCACCTGTCGCGGCAGCGGCAACTGCACCAGGATGCCGTGTACCGCCGGATCCCGGTTCAGCGCGTCGATGCGGGACAGCAATTCGTCTTGCGTAACGGACGATGGATACGCGAAAAGCTGCGAGGCGACGCCGGTCTCCTCGCAGGCACGCACCTTGTTTCGCACGTAGACCTTCGAGGCAGGATCGTCGCCCGCGAGCATCACCGCGAGCCCCGGGCGGATGCCGCGCTGCGCAAGACGCGCCACCTCCTGCTTCACGCCCGAGCGGATCTGCGCGGCGAGCGATTTTCCGTCGAGAATCTGTGCCGGCATACGGGGCGGGGAATATAACACCCACTTGAGCACCTTCCGTTGCCGTATTAAGCTAGCCGCGCCCTCCCGCAGCAATCAAACCGGAACCCGCGAACCATGGCCGCTGTCCCTCAATTTCCTGCCGCCAACGATTCCGATGCGCTCGAGACCCAGGAGTGGCTGGATGCGCTCGAGGCGGTGCTCGAGCGCGAAGGGCCCGAGCGCGCGCACTTCCTGCTCGAGCGCCTGATCGACAAGGCGCGCCGCTCGGGCGCGTACATCCCGTTCTCGGCGAACACCGCGTACATCAACACCATTCCTCCGCATATGGAGGAGCGCTCGCCCGGCGACGCCGCGCTCGAGGAGCGCATCCGCTCCTATTGCCGCTGGAACGCGATGGTGATGGTGGTGCGCGCGAACAAGAGCGACGACGAGCTCGGCGGCCACATCGCGAGCTTTGCCTCGGTCGGCGCGATGTTCGGCGTCGGCCAGCACCACTTCTGGCACGCGCCGCACGAGGGCCACGGCGGCGACCTCGTGTACTTCCAGGGGCATTCCTCGCCCGGCGTGTACGCGCGCGGGCTGCTCGAGGGGCGCATCAGCGAGGAGCGCCTGCTCAATTTCCGTCGCGAAGTCGACGGCAAGGGCATCTCCTCTTATCCGCACCCCTGGCTCATGCCGGATTACTGGCAGTTCCCGACGGTGTCCATGGGCCTCGGGCCGATCCAGGCGATCTACATGGCGCGCTATCTCAAGTACCTGCAGGCGCGCGGCCTCGCGGAAACCGGCAACCGCAAGGTGTGGGTGTTCTGCGGCGACGGGGAGATGGACGAGCCCGAGTCGATGGGCGCGATCGGGCTCGCGGCGCGCGAGAAGCTCGACAACCTGATCTTCATCGTCAACTGCAACCTGCAGCGCCTCGACGGGCCGGTGCGCG
>Ga0156229_1226_pt1 | contig 20455 bp, 22 predicted proteins | sample RifCSPlowO2_12_FD_116156 | JGI IMG/M metagenome (GOLD analysis project Ga0156229, IMG submission 116156) | Betaproteobacteria bacterium RIFCSPLOWO2_12_FULL_66_14 | reverse complement strand
AGGCGAGCAACTTCTCGCTGGCCTATGACCATCGCCTGTCCAAGCGCACCGCCGTGTACGCGGTGGCTGGGCGCATCAACAACGGCGCCGGCAGCGCCTACTACTACATCGCCGTCCCCGCGTCGAACAACAACGGCGGCGACACGGGCGGCTTGGCGGCGGGTACCGACGTCACCACCTACGCCGTGGGCGTGAAACACACGTTCTAAAGAAAAAAATAGGCAGTACGCGTTTCAAGAAGAGGGGAATCCCCGCCAGGGCGCCGCAAGGCGCCCTTTTTATTGGTGCGCCCTCATTGCATTGCGAAGATGAAGGCTTTTCTGAACTACACTGGGCATGTGTAGCACATGAAACATATGGAGGCGGATTTGGCGAGGGCAACCGAACATATTCCAGTCTTTGTGACGGCCCGGGAGAAGGCCCGCATCGCAAGAATCGCAAAGGCGGCCGGCGTCTCGACGGGTGAGTTCCTGCGGCGCGCCGTCGCGTCCTTCCCAGCGGAAGACCAGGAAATCCTGGAGTGCATGCTTGAACAGATGACCAAGACCGCGGCGCAAGCCAGTGCAGCCGTGGACGACGCGCTGGCTTTCATTGAGGCTTCGAACAGGCGCATTATCGCCAACGAAGCGCGAGGAAGCACTCCGGATTGACCTGGTAGCTCCGTGGCGCTTGTGCAGCTGTTGGCCAAAGGATCGCACGCCACAGGAGTCCCTTTGGAGCCAGCCCTTGATTCTGTCGGGAACAGTGTAAACTCATGACCAGTTATTGTGGTCATGAAGGGAACGCCGGTGGAAATCTCTGCAGCGGAATTCAAAGCGAAATGCCTCAAGCTGATGGACGAGATCGCCAAGACGCGCAAGCCGGTGGTCATCACCAAGCGCGGCAAGCCAGTCGCAAAGCTCGTGCCGGCGGACCCCGAGCCGCGCAGGCCGTTGTTCGGGTGCATGGCGGGCACCGTGAAGTTCGAAGGGGACATCGTGGCGCCGCTCGACGTCGTCTGGGAAGTGGAAGCGGAAACCGAACCGAACCTGTATCCGCGCAAACGTCAGACCCGTCGTCGTGGCTGAGCCCCCCTTCTATCTACTCGATACCCACATATGGTTCTGGCTCGTCCGCGGCGCGGAAGGCAGGCTGGCAAGAAACACCGCGGGCAGACTGGAGCAAGCGGCGCTGCGCGTACCGCTCGGCATATCGATAGTTTCGGTCTGGGAAATTGCACTACTGGCCAGCAAGGGACGCATCGGCCTGGAAATGCCAGTGAAGGAATGGGTCGGATCGGCGCTCGATCGGCCGGGCTTTGTGCAGTTGGATATAGATGTCGGAATCGCGGTCGACTCCTGTAATTTGCCGGGCGTGTTTCACGCCGACCCGGCCGACCGCTTTCTGGTGGCGACCGCGCGCTTGAAAAACGCAGTCATCGTGACCCGCGACAAACGGATACTGAGATACGGCAAGCAAGGCCATGTGAAGGCGATGGCTGCCTGATCAAGAGCAGCTGCGGGCGCTGCCTTTGATCGGCTGCGCTATGATGTGGCTGCATCACCATTGGCCATGTCGCCATGTACTCCTTGCTGGATCGGCTGATCGTCGAGCTCGACCGGGGCCTGCGCACCCTTGCGGGGGCGCCCCAGGCGCGCCGCCCTTCGCCGGCCGATGAGCTCCCCGAGGCGGACCTGCCGGAGGCGCAACGCAGGCATACCGCGGCGCTGATGCGCGTCAATCACTGCGGCGAGGTCTGCGCGCAGGCGCTCTACCAGGGCCAGGCGCTCGCTTCGGAAAACGAAGCACTCCAATCGACATTGTCCAAGGCGGCTGCCGAAGAAGAAGACCACCTCGCCTGGAGTCAGCGGCGCATCGAGGAACTGGGGGGGCGCACCAGCCTGCTCAATCCCTTGTGGTATGCCGGCTCGTACGCCATCGGTCTTGCCGCGGGCAAGCTCGGTGATCAGTGGAGCCTCGGGTTTCTGGCGGAGACCGAACGGCAAGTCGAGCGGCATCTGGAGGGACACCTCGAGCGACTGAACGAGGCGGATCAGAAAACCCGGGCGATCATCGAGGCGATGAAGCAGGATGAGGCCGGTCATGCCCGCATGGCAGTACGTTACGGTGCCCGGGAGCTGCCGTTTCCCGCGAAGCGAGCCATGCATTGGGCCGCCCGCTTCATGACGTCAACGTCGTACTGGGTCTAGGGACCCGCGCAGTCTTCGACGATTTCGTAGTCGTGCGTGATCTGGGCCATCTTGCCCAGCATCACGGAGGCTGAGCAATATTTCTCGTGCGAGAGGCGTATCGCGTTCTCGACCACGGAAGGCTTCAGCCCGCGGCCCCGCACTACGAAGTGGAAATGAATGCGGGTGAAGACCTTCGGATCGGTGTCGGCCCGTTCCGCCTTTAATTGCACTTCGCAGCCGCTCACCGCCTGCCTGCCGCGTTTCAGGATCAGAACGACGTCATAAGCCGTGCATCCGCCGGTTCCGGCGAGCACGGTCTCCATGGGACGCGGGCCCAGGTTTCGTCCGCCCCCTTCAGGGGCGCCATCCATGATGAACGCGTGGCCGCTGCCTGTTTCGGCCATGAAGCTCATTCCCTCGACCCACCTGATACGGCATTCCATCTCTTGTCCTTCTCCAGCGACCTTATTGTGCTATGCAACAGGCCGGCCCCGAAAACCCGCCCGTAGGGCGCCGGCGCGCGGCGGCCAGATCTGGCATCCAGACGCTGTTTATATTACAAATTTTTCAAATATGGTCTTTCTGAGACCCGTTACACTGAAAAATCTTGCATTGCACCATTTCCTGTTGCATAATGCGCCTGACTGAGGCGACGGCCCGTTGGCGACTTCGAGCCCCCGCCTCAAAGGCTAGTCTCCTCCACCCTCCTCCTTTGGTGGATTAGAAGCGAAATCGTCAAGATTGCGCTTTTTTTTTGCCCCGGTGGTGGGACACGCTGCTGCTTCTGGACCTGATCGGCCGGTCCGGCAGCGGCAGGGCGATGCGTTTTCCCAGGCTCGCGGACAGCACCGCCACGACTTGCGAACGCACGAACTGGTTGAGCTTTCTCGCCAGCTGCTCGGCCTGTCGCGAGTCCCCGCGTTCGATCGCCCGGACCAGCTGCGCCGATATCCGGGCCGTTCCGTTGAAACGGTCGGCCAGGGCGGAGCCTTTGTCGAACGTGGTGCCCGGCAATCCGTGCTGCGCGAGCCTGAGCTTGTCGGTGAGCATCTGGCGGTAGCCGCGCTCGATACAGCGGTTGTGGCAGGCGCGCGCGATGGCCGAATGCAGCTCGTAATTGCTGCTTATCATGCCGGCGGAGTCCTTGTTCTGCACGGCGCCCGAGAAGCGCCCCAGGAGCTCGCGGAGTCGTGCGATGTCGTCGGATGTGCGCCGGACGGCCGCGAAATGGCAGGCCACCGGCATGAATACATCCATCGCTTCGTAATGATCGACCACATCTGCAAACTCTATTGACGCCACTCTCGCGCCACGGTTCGGATTGAGCTCGGCGAGCCCTTCGGACGCCAGCCGGATGAGCGCTTCGCGCACCGGAGTGCGTGACACCTTGAACTGCCTGCACAACTGGCCCTCGTCGAGTGCCGCCCCGGGCGCGAGATCAAGGCACATGATGTCGCGCCGCAACGCGTCGTAGACGGCCTGTGCCCCCGTGCGCCGCAGCCGGGCTGCGGGGAGGCGTACCCCGTTCGCTTTGGGCGTCATGCTGGCTGCCATTGTATTCATATCGTATACAGATTCTTGACGCTCTGTGGAGAATGGCGATAATGCGGAGGCTCAAAGCCGCGCCCGGTTGACCCGCGGCTTTCAACAACACCCTGTGCACCTGAGGAGCAGTCACTTGACCACGCGCCAAACGGGCAAGCCGCTGTCGCGCACGCGGCTCGCGGCCGACATCGGCGGGACGTTCACCGACGTTGCCGCCTTCGACGAAAAGAGCGGGCGCATGCTGCTGGGCAAGGCATTGTCCACGCCCAGCAACCTGGAGCAAGGCATCACGAGGGGCGTCGAGAAAGCGAATGCACGCTACTCGGACGCAGCCCTGTTCCTGCACGGTTCGACCATTGCCATCAATACGATGCTGGAGCGCACCGGCGCCAAGACGGCGCTGCTCATCACCGAGGGCTTCCGCGACATCTACGAAATCGGCCGGATCAACCGGCCCGACGCGTACAACCTCTTTTTCAGGAAGCACGTGCCGTTGGTGGAGCGCGCGCTGCGTTTCGAAGTCAAGGAGCGCATGACCGCCGAAGGCGAGGTGTACATCCCGCTGGACGAGGCGGGTGTCCACGCCATCTGCGACAGGCTCGAAGCGCTCGCGGTCGAGGCGGTCGCCATTCTGCTGCTGCACTGCTACCGCAATCCCGATCACGAACAACGGGTGAAGCGCATCGTCCGCGAGCGCCTTCCACGCGCTTTCGTGAGCGCTTCGCACGAGCTGTCCCAGGAATACCGCGAGTTCGAGCGCTGCTCAACCGTGGTCGCGAACGCGTACCTCGGCCCGATAGTGAGCCGGTACATCGCGAACATCGACGCTCACATCAAGGAGTCGGGCTTCAGAGGCTCGTTCCTGCTGGTGCAGTCCACGGGCGGGCTGTATGAATCGCACCAGGCCCAGGGTCAATGCGTGCGCATGCTGGAGTCGGGGCCGGCCGCCGGCGTGATCGGCGCGCAGGCGCTGTGCCGGGAAATGGACCTCGGCGATGCGGTGGCCTTCGACATGGGCGGCACGACGGCCAAGGCGGGCGTCATCTACAAGGGCGAGGTCCTCACCACCGGCGCCGCCCTGATCGGCGGATACAATCAGGCGCTGCCCGTGCAGATCCCCATGGTGGACGTGTTCGAAGTGGGCACCGGCGGGGGCAGCATCGCAATGGTGGACGATAGCGGAGCACTGCGCGTCGGTCCGCAGAGCGCGGGCGCCGAACCCGGGCCGGCGTGCTACGGCCTGGGCGGTACGCGGCCGACCGTCACGGACGCGAACCTGGTCCTCGGACGCCTGGGCGCGGACCGCTTTCTCGGCGGAGAGATGAAGCTCGACGTGCAGGCGGCCGAGCGGGCGATCCAGGAGCATGTTGCAAAACCGCTCGGCGTCGATGTCATCCACGCGGCCGACGGCATTCTTCGCATTGCGGTGACGTCGATGTCATACGCGGTGAAGGCAGTCTCCACTGAACGCGGCCTGGACGCGGCCGCGTTTTCTCTCATCGCCTACGGCGGTGCGGGACCGCTGCATGCGAGTGCCATCGCGCGCGAGATCGGCCAGCAGCGTTTCATCGTTCCGCGCGCGCCCGGCCACTTCTGCGCCTTCGGGATGCTGTTCTCCGACCTGCGCTATGACTATGTGAAAACCTGGTTCACGCGGCTGGACGACGCACCCTTCGCCGAGATCGAGCGCATTTACGAAGCCATGATCGCCGAGGGCCGGAAGGCCGTGGATGGCAGCGGCATCAGACCTTCACGGGTGAGCGTGGCCTACGCGGCCGACATGCGCTATGTCGGGCAGGAGCACCCGGTGACCGTGGACCTGTCGCCCAGCGTATTCAAGCGCCGCGACCGCGAAGCCATCAAGAAGCATTTCGACGAAGTTCACCAACTGCGCTACGGGACCTGCGCGCCGGAGGAGCGAGCCGAAATCGTGAGCCTGCGGGCCACGGTGACGGGCGTCATGAAGAAGCCGCCCCTCGAGCGCTTCGCCCGCGGCGCTCGTTCGCCGGTCGCCGCAGCAGAGCGGGGCAGGCGCAAAGTCTATTTCGCCGAGCTGGGCAAAGCCGTATTCACGCCGACCTTTGCGCGCGACGCGCTGCGCGCGGGCAACCGCATCGAAGGCCCCGCCCTCATCGAAGAGCATGCTTCGACGACGGTCGTGCTTCCAGGCGACCGGTTGCAGGTGGACGAGTTCGGGAACCTCGTGATCGAGGTGGGAAAAAGAACCCGATGAGCCGCAGGTCGGCGGACGCGGTGCTCACCGAGATCGTGCGCAACGGCGTGCTCGCCGTGACCGAGGAAATGAAGACCAACCTCACGCGCACGGCCTACAACATGATCATCTACGAGTCGCTGGACTTCACGGTCGGACTGTATACGGCGGAGGGCGAAACGGTCTCCATCGGGCTCGGCCTGCCGACGTTCATCCGTGGAATGGCCGAAACCATCAAGGCGAAGCTTCAGCACTTCGGCAAGGACGGTCTGCAGCCGGGCGACATCCTGGTCACCAACGACGCCTACACCACCGGCAGCCATCTCTATCACTTCACCTTCAGCAAGCCCATTTTTCATGGAGGCCGGCTGTGCGCCTTCGCCTGCTGCATGGCGCACTGGCGCGACGTGGGCGGCGTGCTGGGCGGCGTCACCACCGACATCTATTCCGAGGGACTGCAGATCCCCATCATGAAATACCAGAAAGCGGGCGTGGTGAACCAGGATCTGGTCGACATCATCAGGATGAACGTGCGCATACCGGAAACCGCGATGGGCGACCTGCGCGCGCAGGTCACCGCGCTCAACACGGGCGAGCGCCGCTTCCTGGAGTTGCTCGAGCGCTACGGCCGCGAAGCGGTGCTTGCCGCCATTCGCAACATCATGCGCAACTCGGAGGCCGCCGCCCGCGCACGCACGCGCACCATCCCGGATGGCGTCTACGAAGCCGAGTCCTTCATGGACGACGACGGCGTGGCGATTGGCCAGCGCGTGCCCATCAAAGTGCGCGTCATCAAGAAAGGCGACGAAATGACCGTCGACCTTTCGGAAGTCGGCCGACAGGTGCGCGGTTTCTACAATGCCGGCGCGACGACCGGGACCGGCTGCGCACAGGTCGCGTACAAATGCCTGACGTCGCCCACCGACTATCCGATCAACGAGGGCAGTTTCCGCGCCCTGAAAGTGATACTGGCGCCCGGCACCATCGTGAGCGCCGTGAAGCCCGCGGCGATGCGCTGGTGGATGACCTTTCCCATGACGGTGATCGATACCGTCTTCAAGGCGATGGAGCGCGCGATTCCCGAGCGCACCATCGCCGGCCACCATGCCGACCTGGTGGTAGCGCTCATGAACGGCATTTCGCCCAGGGACGGGAGACTGTTCCTGTGCGGGGCCGGCCCGGTGGGCGGCGGCTGGGGCGCCAAGCACAACGAAGACGGCATGAGCGCCACCGTGTGTCTCAACGACGGCGACACGCACAACGCCCCCTGCGAGCAGATGGAAGCCAAATATCCGGTGCTGTTCGAGCGGCACGCGCTCAGGGAGGACTCGTGCGGTGCCGGGCAGTTCCGCGGCGGACTGGGCACCGAGCAGGTCATACAGGCGCGTTCCCCGATGACCGTCAACGTACAGGTGGATCGCATGCATTGCCGCCCCTGGGGCCTCGCCGGCGGCCAGCCGGGCATGGGCAACCAGGTCACGGTGCGCGTCGGCGGAAAGGAGATCGTCGACCTGCCCAACGCCAAGATGCTCACCCGTCATCTCAAGCCGGGCGATGCTTTCACCCTGAAGGCCGGCGGCGGCGGCGGGTTCGGGCCGGCCGAACAACGCGATCCGGAGCGCGTGGCCCACGACGTGCGACAGGGCTACGTCAGCCGAGCCGCGGCGCGGGCGCTGTACGGCGTGGAAATCGGGGCAGACGGGCGCGTCGCTGGCGAGGCTACGCGCCTGTTGCGCTCCGAACGCCGGGCCGCTGCGGTTTAGAATGGCCGTCCATGCCAGCCACCTTCGACGGCAAGCTCGTAGTCGCGATCTCATCGCGGGCGCTGTTCGACCTCGAGGAGAGCAACCGGGTGTTCGAAGAGCAGGGCATCGAGGCGTATTACCAATATCAGCTCGAGCACGAAGACCAGGTGCTCGAGCCGGGCATCGCGTTCGCGCTGGTCAAGAAGCTCCTCGCCCTCAACAGCCGCGCGCCCGCCCGCCCGCGCGTCGAAGTGATCCTTCTCTCGCGCAACACCGCGGATACGGGGCTGCGCGTCATGCATTCCATCGAGCGCTACAAGCTCGATATCACCCGCGCCGCCTTCACCGGCGGTGAGGACACCTACCCGTACGTTCCAGCGTTCGACGCGCACCTGTTTCTCTCGGCGAACCCGCAGGACGTGCGCAAGGCGTTGCAGGCAGGGCACGCTGCGGCCACCATCCTGCCCGCCCGCGTGGCGCCCGCCCCGGGCTGCGGCGAGCAACCACGCGAAGAACTGAGGATTGCGTTCGACGGAGACGCGGTGGTTTTTTCCGACGACTCGGAGCGCATCTACAAGCGGGACGGGCTGGCGGCCTTCACGGCTTATGAAGTGGGCGCCGCACGCGAGCCGCTTTCGGGAGGGCCGTTCAAGAGCTTCCTCGCAGCGTTGCATCGCATCCAGTCCGAATACCCGCCGGAGCATTCGCCTATCCGCACGGCCCTCGTCACCGCGCGCAGCGCGCCGGCTCATGAGCGCGTGGTGCGGACGCTGCGTGCCTGGAACATACGCATCGACGAAGCGCTGTTCCTGGGCGGGCTGGACAAGGGCCCCTTCCTGAGGGCCTTTGGCGCGGACATTTTCTTCGATGACCAGCGGGGACACGTGGATTCGGCGCTGCGCCACGTCACCGCAGGCCATGTGCCCTACGGCGTCGCCAACGAGTGAAGCGGGGCGGCGCGCAAACATTTGCGAAGCGGCTGATCGAGTGGCAGGCGCGCAGCGGCCGTCACGCGCTGCCCTGGCAGGCCACCCGCGATCCCTATCGCATCTGGCTGTCTGAAGTCATGCTTCAGCAGACCCAGGTGGCGACCGTTATTCCCTACTACCAGCGCTTCCTGGAGCGCTTTCCGGGCGTCGAAGCGCTTGCACGAGCATCGCTCGATGAGGTGCTCGCCCTGTGGAGCGGGCTGGGTTATTACTCGCGCGGGCGCAATCTGCACCGCGCGGCGCGCCAGGTGGTGGAACGCTGCAAAGGGCGTTTCCCCCGAACGCGGGCTGGGCTCGAGGCCCTGCCGGGCGTGGGCAGGTCCACTGCCGCGGCCATCGCGGTGTTCTCCGCGGGCGCACGCGAAACCATTCTCGATGGCAATGTGAAGCGCGTGCTCGCACGGCATTTCGCGGTGGAAGGCTATCCCGGTTCCGGCTATGTGCAGAAGGAGCTCTGGTCGCTTGCCGAATCTGTGCTGCCTTCGAAAAGTATCGAGGCATACACGCAAGCGCTCATGGACCTGGGGGCCGGTGTCTGTACCCGGGCTCGCCCCGCCTGTATGAGCTGTCCTGTGCGCTCCAGCTGCGCCGCACGACGCTTGAATCGGATCGCGGAGCTGCCGGCGCCGCGCCCGCGCAAAGCCTTGCCGCGCCGGGAAACGGTGATGTTGATCCTGACGCGGGGCTGTCAGGTGCTGCTCGAGCAGCGCTCGCCGGCCGGGCTGTGGGGCGGCTTGTGGTCGCTTCCGCAATTCGACTCGGTGGAAGAAGCGCTGCAGGCGTGTTCGGCGCGTTTCGGCTGCGACGTCGCGTCGCACCGGCAGCTCAAACCGCTGGCGCACGCTTTCAGCCACTACGCGCTCACCATACTGCCGCTGCATTGCGAAGCGCGCCTGCGCTCGTCGCGGGCGGCACAACCGGGCGCCGTTTGGCTCGCGCGCGGGCCGGCGCTCGCGGCACCGCTTCCGGCGCCCGTGCGCCGGCTGCTGCAGAAATTGGGTTCAGGTTCACATTTCCCTTGACTGCCAAGCCGCATCGCGGTCGTAAGGAAATGTGAACCTGACCCCAATTTCTAGCGATCGCTGCCCCAGCGCTTCATGAGCTCGTGCGGCACGCCCACCTGATCGAGCACGCGCGCCGCCACGAAATCGACCATGTCGGCGACGCTGGTGGGGTGATGATAGAAGGCCGGACAGGCGGGCATGATCACCGCCCCGGCTCGCGCCAGCGTCAGCATGTTTTCCAGGTGCAAAACGGAAAAGGGCATCTCGCGGGGAACGAGGATGAGCTTGCGTCCTTCCTTCAGCATGACGTCCGCCGCGCGCTCGATGAGGCTGTCGGACAGGCCCGCGGCCACCGCTGCGACCGTGCCCATGGAGCAGGGGCAGATCACCATGGCGTCCGCCGGGTTCGAGCCGGAGGCGACGGGGGCAAACCAGTCTTCCCGGGAAAAGACGCGCAACTGCCCGGGCTGCGCGCTCCAGCGCTCGGTAAAGAAACGCTCGGCCTCGTTCGGCCGGGGCGGCAGCACCAGATCCAGCTCCTGTTTGGCTACCACATGGGCTGCCTGGGAGTACAGCAGGTACACGCGTGCAGCGGCGGCAATCAGGCACTCGGCCACCTTCAGGCCGTACGGCATGCCCGAGGCGCCCGTCAGCGCCAGCGCAACGGTCTTGTTCATGCCAGCTCCCGATGTCTGACCAGCGCCGGGACGCGGTCGCGGAAATGCGCGGCCAGACGCTCCACGAGATACACCGAGCGGTGCTGCCCGCCCGTGCAGCCGAGCGCCACGGTCATGTAACTGCGGTTGTCGCGAACGTACGCGGGCAGCCACGCCTCGATGAACGCGCGGATGTCGACAAACATCTTCTCCACCTGGGCGTCGCACTGCAGAAACTCCACGACCGCCGGGTCGTGACCGGTGAGGCCGCGCAGGCGCGGGTCGTAGTGCGGATTGGGCAGGCAGCGCACGTCGAACACGAGATCGGCATCGAGCGGAATCCCGGCCTTGTAGCCGAACGACTCGAACAGCATGGTGAGCGGTGCGCTGCCGATATTGATGAGCTCGCGGATCCGGTCGCGCAGCGCATTTGGCGCAAGACCCGTGGTGTCGATGCGCTGGCCGATGTCGACCACCGGGGCGAGGAGCTCCCGTTCCAGCCGCAGGCTTTCCTCGAGCGTGCGGTCCCCCGAGGTGAGCGGGTGACGCCTGCGGGTTTCCGAAAAGCGGCGGATGAGCGCTTCGTTCCTCGCGTCGAGAAAGATCACGCGCAGATCGATCCCCTGCGCCTTGAGCCCTTCCACGTATCCCGGGATGGGGGCGAGAGACGGCCCGCTGCGCGAGTCGATCGACAGGGCGAGGTGCGTTCTGCCGGCTTCGCGAAGAATCTGCACGGTCTCGGGCAGCAGCTGCACGGGAAGGTTGTCGATGCAGGTATAGCCCGTGTCCTCCAGCACGTTGAGCGCGATGCTTTTCCCCGAACCCGACACGCCGCTGATGAGGACCAGGCGCATGGGGGGCAGCCCTTCCCTGTCGGAGGCTCCGGAGGCACGGCGGCGGGTATCCACGCTTCAGTCCGTGTTCTTTTTCATTTCGGAGTGCTGGCGTGCGATGAGCTCCTGCGTGCTCTGTATGCCGCGCAGTTGCAGGATGTGGTTGCGCACGGCCGCCTCGAGCAGCACGGCGAGATTCCGCCCTGCCGCAACGGGTATGACCACCTTGCGTACGGTCACCCCGAGGATGTCCTCCGAGAGCTCGTGCAGCGGCAGCCGTTCGTCCGGCATTCCGGAGCCGCGCGCCGGGCGATCCAGGTGAACGACCAGGCGCAGGTTCATTTTCGGCCTCACCGCGGTTTCGCCGAAGATGGTGCGGATGTTCAGCACGCCCAGACCCCGGACTTCGAGAAAGTCCTTCAGCATGGCCGGGCAGCGGCACTCCAGCGTGCGGGGCGGAATGCGGGAAATCTGCACCACGTCGTCGGCCACCAGGCCATGTCCGCGGCTGATCAGCTCCAGCCCCAGCTCGCTCTTGCCTACGCCCGATTCGCCGGTGATCAGCACACCGAGCCCCAACACGTCCATGCACACGCCATGCCGCTCGGAGATTTCTGCGAGCATCTTGCCGAGGTAACGCCGCAGGCCGTCGATCACCTCCGCGTCATGAAGGGGCGTTGCGAAAACGGCCACGCCGTTATCGCGGGCTGCCGAGGCAATCAAATCGGGCGGCGCAACGCCGTCGCAGACGACGATGGCGACCGGATGAGCGCGCATCAGCGTATCGACGAGCTGCCGTGCGGCGATCTCGTCCGAGGCCTGAAGCTTGGCGATTTCGTGGTGTCCGAAGACCTGGATGCGGTTCGGATGGATCAGGTTGAGGTGACCCACCAGCGCCGCGGCATCCTCCGTGTCGCGGCGGATCACCGACTCGCGGCGCGGTTCGCCCCCTACCGGGGCAAGCCCCAGCTTCTCGCGGTTGTCTTCATACAGCCGCGCGACGCTGATCTGCAACATGGGGCTGCCACGCGGTGATGTGCCGATGCAGGTCTCCGGCGTCGGCGTGCGTTTTCAGACGTTCCCGCAGCTCGCGGTCGCTGAACATCTGTGCGAGCTCGGAAAGTATCTGCAGGTGCTGCTCGGTCGCCTGTTCCGGCACGAGCAGCACGAACACCAGCCCGACCGGCTTGCCGTCCGGCGCGTCGAAAGGCACGGCGTGCGACAGGCGCACGAACGCACCCACCGCCTCTTTGAGGCCCTTGATGCGCCCATGCGGAATCGCGACGCCCTGGCCCAGGCCGGTGGAGCCCAGGCGCTCCCGGGCGAACAGGCTGTCGAACACGAGGCTGCGCGCGATGCCCTGGTTGTTTTCGAACAGCAGCCCGGCCTGCTCGAAAAGACGCTTCTTGCTCGTCACATCGAGGTCGAGCAGGATGTTGGACGGCGGGAGCAGCTTGGCAATGAGGTTCATGTGTGGCAAGTCGGCCCTGCGAGGCGAAGCGCGCGCCGGGATGGGGCGTGTCTCACATCGCGCGCGGATTCTACAATATGCGCCCCATGCTTACATCCGATATCGCAGGCCCCTGATCCGCCCTTCTGCCTGGAGCTTCAGGACGCGTCTTCCTCGACGCCCGCCTGGTGCTTCAGGGCCTGGTGCGCGTGCGCCTTGAGGCGGTCCTTGTGCCGCAGAATGCAGCGGTCCAGCTTGTCCACGAGGTCGTCTATCGCCGCGTAAAGGTCTGCGCCGTTGCTTTCCACGAAGATGTCCTTGCCTCGCATGTGAACCGTCACTTCAGCCTTCTGGCGGAGTTTCTCAATGGACAGGATCACGCTGACGTCGATGACGTGATCGAAGTGCCGCGTTATGCGCTCGAGCTTGCCCTCCAGGTAGCTGCGTATGGCCGGCGTAATTACCACGTGGTGTCCACTGACCGTCAGATTCATCATGACTCCTCCTGGTAAGACGGGCGCCGTCAGAGCGATTTGCGAAGGTTTACCGGCGGTATGTGCAGCGATTCGCGGTACTTGGCGATAGTGCGCCGCGCCACCACGATGCCCTGCTGGCCGAGGAGCTGGGATATTTTCGAGTCGGAAAGAGGCCGCTTGGCGTCTTCCGCGGCCACCAGCTGCTTGAGCAGCGCGCGTATCGCGGTGGCCGAGCAGGAGCCGCCGGCTTCCGTCGCAACGTGGCTGCCGAAGAAATACTTGAGCTCGAAAATGCCACGCGGAGTAAACATGAACTTCTGCGTGGTCACGCGAGACACCGTGGATTCGTGGAGGCCGAGGACGTCGGCAATTTCGCGCAGCACCAGGGGGCGCATCGCGACTTCGCCGTGTTCGAAAAAATGCCGCTGGCGGTCGACAATGGCCTGCGACACGCGAAGTATGGTTTCGAACCGTTGCTGGACGTTCTTGATCAGCCAGCGCGCCTCCTGCAGTTGCTGGGACAGCTGCGAGGACGACGAGTTCCTGTTGTTCTGCAGGATCTCCGCGTACATGCGGTTTACGCGCAGCCGCGGCACGGCATCCGGATTCAGGCTCGCCACCCACACGTTCTTGGTCTTGCGCACGATCACGTCGGCGACCACGTAGCGGGCTTCGAGGGGCGAGTACGCCGCTCCCGGACGGGGATTGAGCTTCTGGATCAGGCGCTGCGCGAGGCGCAGCTCCTCGTCGCTGCACCCGAGGGCTTTCTTCAGCCGGACGAAGTCGCGCGCCGCAAGCAGATTGAGGTGTGCGCGCACGATGGCGAGGCCCAGCGTACGGGCCGGTGTCGCCTCCGGCATCGCCATCAACTGCAGCTCCAGGCACTCTGCGGGAGTGCGCGCACCCACGCCCGTCGGTTCGAGATTCTGCAGGTGGCGCAGTGCAATCTGCAGCTCGTCCAGCCCGATCTCAAGCTCCGGGGGCAGGCTCTCGAGCACTTCCTCAAGCGACTGCGTGAGGTAACCGTCTTCGTCCAGCGCATCCACCAGGAGACTCACCAGCGTGCGATCGCGCGGTTCCAGTTTCAGCAGCGCGATCTGCTGCAGGAGGTGACTGCGCAGGCTCGTCGCTTCGGCGGCAAGCGACGGCAGATCGGTGTCGTCCCCGTCGTCCCGCTGCACCGAGCCCGAGCCGGTATTGAACCAATCGAAGTCCGGTGCAGGCCCCTCGGGGGCCGCCTCGGCGGTGAGCGCCTGCACCGGCTCGGCCGCCGGCGGCGCCTCCTCGCCGTTTTCGCCCGCACGAAAGGCCGCCGCGCCGGCCGGCTCCTGGGCCGGCTCGTCGCGCTCCAGGAGCGGGTTATCCATCAGGAATTTCTCGAGCTCCTGGTTGAGCTCGAGCGTCGACAGCTGGAGGAGCCGGATGGACTGCTGCAACTGGGGCGTCAGCGTGAGGTGCTGAGACAGCTTCAGTTGCAGCGTTTGTTTCATGAATACGGGGGTGCCTGCAGAAAACCGGCCGGAACGCGGGCGGGGCGCCTTGGTGGTTCCGGAAGTCTACAGCCGGAAGTTCTCGCCCAGGTAAACGCGCCTTACATTTTCATTATAAACAATTTCTTCCGGCTTGCCGGAGGCCAGTACGGTGCCCTCGTTGATGATGTAGGCGCGGTCGCAAATCCCCAGCGTTTCCCGGACATTATGGTCGGTGATCAGCACCCCGATTCGGCGTTCCTTGAGAAACCGTATGATGCGCTGGATGTCCAGAACGGCGATGGGATCGACGCCGGCGAAAGGCTCATCGAGCAGGATGAAGGACGGGCGGGCGGCCAACGCCCGCGCGATTTCGACCCGCCTTCGTTCCCCGCCCGACAGCGACAGAGCCGCCGCCTTGTGCAGGTGCGAAATGCTCAGATCGGCGAGCAAGGCCTGCTGGCGTGCCGCGATCTCCTCTGCGGCGAGCCCCTGCAGCTCCAGCACGGCGCGCACGTTCTCTTCGACCGTCAGCTTGCGGAACACCGACGCTTCCTGCGGAAGATAGGAAAGGCCCATCCTCGCGCGGCGGTGCATGGCCATATGGGTGATGTCGCTGGCGTCGATCTGTATGCGCCCGCCGTCCACGGCCACCAGGCCGACCATCATGTAGAAGCAAGTCGTCTTGCCGGCCCCGTTGGGACCCAGCAGGCCGACGACTTCCCCGCTCGCCACGTCGAGCGAAACGTCCTTCACGACCACGCGCGACTTGTAGCGCTTCTTGAGGCTGGAAACCTTGAGCAAAGACATCGGCCGGTGCTGTGCGGCTAGCGGGCGCGCGATCCGGCCGTTTCAGGAGCGGGCTTGGCGGCCGGCGGCGCTGCATCGCCGGCGGGGTCCCGCTTCTTCGGCATGATCACCGCCCGCACCCGGGCGTCCTCGTCCGTTGCCTTGCGGTCCTTCGCCGATTGAACCGTAAAAAACTCGGTGCGCATGTCGTATGAAATGTAGTTGCCCCGCACGTCGTCGCCCGTGTCGCGGCGCAGGCGGGCTCTCTCGAAGAACTGGACGCGATCGCTCTTGCCGTCATACTCCATGCGTTCGGCCTCGCCCTCGATGTATTCGTTCGCCCCGTCCCGCTTCTGCCGGAAGAAAGCCGGCTTGCCGGTCGCGACCGCGTGCTGAAACCCGTCCGGGTCCTGCCGCACGACGAGGCGCTCGGCGCGGATGGTGAGCGTGCCTTGGGTAAGGATGACGCGACCCTCGAACACCGCGGTCCTCTTGGTTTCTTCGGCCGTCATGCGGTCCGACTCGACGTTGAGCGGCTTGTCGCGGTCCGCGCGTTCCGCAAGGGCGCCGATCGAGGGCAGCCAGGCGAGCAGCATCAGGAGTGCCGCGGATTTACTTTTTCTTGGCATCGAATGTTCCCTTCACGGCAGAGAGCAGCCGCAACTGTCCCGAGCTGCGGTCATATTCCATGCCGACCCCCGAGAGCTTCGATGAGCCCTGGGTAATGGTGACGCGCCTGTCCGTGCGCGCCAGGTCGCGGTCGGGGATGACATGAAGATAGTCGGTTTGTACCTGGAGCTCGCTGGGTTTGCGCTTCTGTGCGCGCACCAGCCGGACATTGTCGTAGAAATGCGCTTCCCTGTAACCGTGTTCCACGCGGCCGCGGTCGGCGAGCACCGTGAGCGTCGAGTCCGCTTGCGTCCTCACGAGCCGCGGCTGGATGAGCTCGGTCAGGCGCTCGTCCGCGAAGTGCAGCATTTTCTCTGCCGAAAGGCGGTACTCCGGGAGGCCCTGCGCGTCCAGCTGCGTCATGGTGAAACGCTCCACGACCGCTACGGGTTCGTGGGACGCCACGGAGGACCCGGGCGGCTGGGGAGGCTCGATCGCCTGCCGCAGCCACAGGGTCAGTCCGCCGAGCAGCAGCATGACTAGTATAGGCAGCAGATGGTCGATGCGGCTTCTCATCGCGCGTAGCGGGCCACCGCGGATTCGAGGAGGCCCTTGGCGGCAACGATCAAATCGCAGACTTCGCGCACCGCGCCGCTTCCCGCTCGAGCGGCGCTGACGTAGTGCACGCGGCTTTTCACCGCGTCGCACGCTTGAGGCACGCTCGCCGCGAATCCGCAACGCGTCAATACCGGCAGGTCGGGCAGATCGTCGCCCATGTAACCGGACTCCGGCCAGTCGAGGCCGCGCTCTGCGAGCAGAATCGCGTAAGCCGACCGCTTGTCGCCCTCTCCCTGGCGGACGAGCTCGATGCCAAGCTCGGCGGCGCGTGCGTCGACGATGCCGGAACGGCGCGCGCTGAGCAGGCCGACTTCGACACCGGCCTGCGCAAGGAGCTTCAGCCCCAAACCGTCGCGCACGTTGAAGCCTTTCATGGCTTCAGCGCCCTGCCCGATATAAATGGTGCCGTCGGTCATGACGCCATCGACGTCGAAGAGCATGAGCCGGACCCGGCGGGCGCGCTCGATAATTGCGGAGTCTGGGTTCATGAAACTTGCCATGCGGATTGCGGCACACGCAGCGCCGTGACGGCGCGTGGCGGCCTTCAGATCACCTTTGCGCGGAACAGATCGTGCATGTTCAGCGCGCCGATGAGCTGCCGGCGCTCGTCGACGACCAGCAGCTGGTTGATCTTGTGACGTTCCATCATCTGTACCGCTTCCGCGGCGAGCCTGTCCGGCTGGATGGTGCGCGGGGAGCGGGTCATCACCTCGCCAATGCGCACGGCCCGTATGTCGCCGACCCGTTCCAGCAATCGGCGCAGGTCGCCGTCGGTGAACACGCCCGCGACATGGCCGCTCGCGTTCACCACCGCCGTCATGCCCATGCCCTTTCGCGACATTTCTATGAGGGCCTCGGAAAACGAAGCTGTGTCGGGAACGCGAGGGAGCTCTTCGCCGGTCCTCATGACGTCCTTCACCCGGGTCAGCAGGCGCCGGCCCAGCGCGCCACCCGGGTGCATGCGCGCAAATTCCTCGATGCTGAATCCGCGGGCGTCGAGCAGCGCCACCGCCAGGGCGTCGCCGAGCGCGAGCGCCGCCGTCGTGCTTGCGGTGGGCGCGAGATTGTGCGGGCAGGCTTCCTGCGCGACTCGAGCATCCAGGTGCACGTCGGCCTCGCGCGCGAGCGTCGAGGCGCTGTTGCCGGTCATTGCGATCAGCTTTGCGCCCTGGCGCTTGATGAGGGGAATGATGGTGAGCAGCTCCGTGCTTTCGCCTGAATACGACAGGGCGAGGAAGACGTCCTCGCTCTTGATCATCCCCAGATCGCCGTGGCTCGCTTCCGCGGGATGGATGAAATAGGCCGGCGTGCCGGTGCTCGCCATGGTGGAAGCGATCTTGCGGGCGATATGGCCGGACTTGCCCATTCCGCTCACCATGACGCGGCCCTGGGAACGGTAGATGATGTCGACCGCCTTCTGGAAGCCTTCGTCCAGGCGCTCGGCCAGCAGCGCAACGGCATCAGCCTCGATTTTGAGCACCTGGCGCGCGCGCGCAAGCGCCGAAGGGGGCGCTTCTGCGAGCGGCACGCCGGCCTTATTCTCATGGGTCAGCTTCTGCGTCAATGGGCCGGCCTGCGAAGCTGCCTTTATCATAGGCAAAAGTATACCAGAGCGCTTACCCGTCTCTTGAACGCCGCCGAATCAGCCCGCCGTGCCAAACGCGCTTGAGCTCGTCCTGATCCTGCTGGCGAGCGCGGTGCTCGTGGTGGTTCTGTTTCGCATGCTGCATCTGCCGCCGCTGCTCGGCTATCTCATCGCCGGGGTCGCGATCGGCCCGCATGCGCTCGGCTGGATTCCCGAATCCCGCGAAGCGAGCTACCTCGCCGAATTCGGCGTGGTTTTCCTCATGTTTTCCATCGGGCTGGAGTTCAGCCTGGCAAAGCTGTTCCAGATGCGAAGCAGGGTCTTCGGCCTCGGATTCTCTCAGGTGGTGCTCACCCTGCTGGCCGGCTTTGCGGCGAGCTCGGCCGCCGGCCTGGGATGGGAGTCCGGGCTCGTGCTGGGCGGTGCGTTGGCCATGTCGTCGACGGCGATCGTGGCGCGCATGCTCGCTGAACGCGGCCACCTCGAGACGCCGCACGGGCGCGATGTGCTGGGCGTGCTGCTTTTCCAGGACCTCGCGGTCGTGCCGTTTCTCATCCTGGTGCCCGCGCTGCGGGCGGGTGAGTCGGAGCTTGCATCGCAGCTCGCCCTGGCGGGGGCCAAGGCGGCCGCCATTCTGGTGCTGTTGCTGTTCGTCGGCCAGCAGCTCATGCGCCGCTGGTTTCACCTCGTGGCACGGCGAAAGTCGCAGGAGCTGTTCGTTCTCAATGTCCTGTTCGTGACCCTGGGGCTCGCCTACCTCACCGAGCGCGCCGGGCTGTCGCTCGCTTTGGGCGCATTCCTGGCCGGCATGCTGATCGCCGAAACGGAATATCGGCACCAGGTGGAAGAGGACATCAAACCGTTCCGGGACGTGCTGCTTGGCCTGTTCTTCGTCACCATAGGCATGCGCCTGGATTCCGCCGTGGTCTGGCGCAATCTGGAGCTGGTGGTGTTTCTGTCGGTCGTGCCGGTGCTGTTCAAGTTTGGCCTGGTCGCTGCCCTGGCACGCGTTTTTGGCGCGACCCCCGGGGGCGCGCTGCGCAGCGGGCTTCACCTTGCTCAAGCCGGCGAGTTCGGGCTGATCATCATCACCTCGGCGGTTGCCTTCGGAGTGCTGGAAAGCGAGCTTTCGCACATCGTCACCGCCGCCATGCTGGTTTCGATGCTCGCTGCGCCCTTCCTCATCCACTTCAGCGACCGGCTGGTGCTGCGTTGGGCGGCGAGCGAGTGGATGCTGCGCTCGCTGGAGCTGCACAAAGTCGCGGTCGAAGGCCTGCGCACCGAGAGGCACGCCATCGTGTGCGGCTACGGCCGCACCGGCCAGCGCCTGGCGCACCTGCTGGAGCAGGCGGGCGTAAGAACGGTATCGCTCGATCTCGATCCGGAGCGGGTGCGCGAGGCGGCTGCCGCGGGGGAGACGGTCGTGTTCGCGGACGCCTCGCGGCGCGAGGCCCTGGTGGCCGCAGGGATCACCCGCGCTGCCGCGCTCGTGATCACCTTTTCCGATCTTGCCGCGGCGCTGCGCATTCTGGGCCACGCCCGCCAGCTCAACCCCGCGATCCCGGTCATTGTGCGGACCCTGGACGACACGGACCTGGACCGCCTGCTTCAGGCGGGGGCGGCAGAAGTGGTCCCGGAGACGTTCGAATCGAGCCTGATGCTCGCCTCGCATGCCCTGGTGCTTCTCGGAGTGCCTTTGAGGCGCGTCCTGGCGCAGATTGGCGCGGTACGCCGCAACCGCTACCGGCTGCTGCGCGGTTTCTTCGAGGGCGAATCGGACCGTGCCGCGGGAGAGGGGAGTTCTGGCGGGCCGCGGTTGCATTCAGTGAGACTGGGCGAGGGCTGCCACGGATTGGGGCGGAGGCTCGCCGATCTGCGGCTCGAGTCGCTCGGGGTTTCGGTCGAGGCCATCCGCCGGAGTGATGAGCGGATCACGGCGCCTGGGCCCGACACGCGGCTTCAAGAGGGGGATGTCGTGGTGCTGCTGGGTCTGCCTACTGCCCTTTCGGCCGCCGAGCTGCGGTTGCTGCAGGGGAAATGAAAACCGGGGAAAGAGCACAAAAAAGAACGCCCGCTCGAGCGGGCGTTCTTTTCAGCGTATTGCGCTTACAGGTTCTTGCACAACATGTACTGGTTCGTGCCCGTCTCCGCATATGCGTCACCGGCTACCAGAGCACGCAGGCTGGAATTCGGTGCCGCCTGGAGCAGTCCGCGAACCTGGCCGGTATTGTTAACGCCATCGTCCATCTGGGCGTCGATAGCGATCGCGATCTTGTCCGGCAGGTTGGAGGTGCACAGGATGTT
>Ga0156229_1303_pt1 | contig 20693 bp, 18 predicted proteins | sample RifCSPlowO2_12_FD_116156 | JGI IMG/M metagenome (GOLD analysis project Ga0156229, IMG submission 116156) | Betaproteobacteria bacterium RIFCSPLOWO2_12_FULL_66_14 | reverse complement strand
CTTTGAGGATCACATCCAGTTGCTTGGACGGATTCTCGTTGGCCAGTTGCACGTTCTGCGAAATCGCCGCCGCGTTGGGGAAGCCGCCCTGGCGGATCGCCGGCAGGCTTCGGCGGATGTTTGCCTCGTCGAAGAAGCGTGCACCCTGAACCCGGATGCGCCGAACGCTCGCTTCGATCACTGAAATGCGCACAACGCCCTTGCCCAGCTCCTGCTCGGGCACGAACACGCGCACCGCGGAAAATCCCCGTTCCCGGTAGCGCAGCTCCAGCGCTTCGAGCGCCCGCTGAACGTCGCCGTACTCGCGTTTCGGCCCGGTAAACGGGCGAACCAGGTCTTCGATCTCTTGTGAGGAAAGCAGAGTATTGCCTTGGACCGCGAAGCGCTCGATGTCGAAACGCTCGGTCTCGGTCTGCGCCCTGGCATAGCTGGAAGAGCAGGCCAGGAGCACCACCCACAAGCAGGCTGCAAGTCTCAAGGGAAGCCTGTTCTTATTCCTTTGTTGGCGGGAGCATATAGCACGTGCTTTTGGACCGCAAACATACCGTTCCGGAGCCCGTAGTTGATCTGGATCAACGCCAGCTCGCCCCGTCCTTCCTAGAGTCTCAGCAGGGATCCCAGGACAGGTTCAGGAAGCGAGGCATCCATGAGTGCTACCAACCATTCAGCGTGGGCCATGAGGAAAGCAGTCGAGATCGTCGTCCTGGCAGCCGCTGCGGCCGCCATGGCCGCGGCCGCGCTGGACGCCGGCGCTCAGAACGTTGGCTCCGGGCAAGCGAGCGAGCGTGAAGTGATCCCCGGTGCCGAATTCATGACCAGCGCCGAGCGCGAGGCCTACCGCGAGCGCATGGCCGCGGCTGCCACGCCGGAACAGAAAGCGAAGGTCCGGGCCGAGCATGTCAAGGCAATGGAGCAGCGCAAATCCAAACAGACACTGGTGGGCGACCCGGCCCGGGGGGCTAAGCTGCACCGGGGCTGTTTCGGCTGTCACGGCATCGAGCGCTATACCGCGCCGGTCACGCGGGCCTCGGCCACGTTCATCGATTCGGTGCTGCGCGCGAGCGGGCTTTCGGACACGCCTCCGGCGGAGCCGGCCCGGTTCAAGGGCAGGATCAAGTCGTTGGCCGCACTGCGGGACGCTGTGGTGCGGCGCAATGATTACCTGAGCCCGAAGATGACGCCGCAGGAAGTCGAGGACGTGGTTGCCTATCTGAACGTCACGTACTACAACTTCCCTGCGCGGTAGGGCGGCTGCGGCCAGCGGGCTATGAAGTTCGACGGACCTGACCCCATTTTTCATTGAAGCCGGTGTAGCGTTCGACCTTCAGCCTGTCTCAGCCAGCGCCAGTTTGGTCAAGGGCTGCGGCCGGGAAATGCCGAAGCCCTGCGCGTAATCCACCTGGAAATCGCGCAACCTGGCAATGGTTTGGTCGCTTTCGACGAGCTCGGCAATCGTCTTGATGCCGATGCCTTTGGCGACGCGGTTGATGGCCTTCACTTTGGCGAGCGCGACCGGGTCGCGCAGGATATCGAGAATGATGCTGCCGTCGATTTTCAGGAAATTCACGGGCAGACTGTCCAGCAGATCCAGTGACACCCTGTCGCGCCCGAAGCCGCTGATGGCGATCTGGCAGCCGAGCTGCCGGACTTGCCCCACGAAGTGCTCGACATCTCCGCGCCGGGAAGGCAGGTCGCACTCAGCGATCTCGAAGCATACGGCGCTGCCTGGCACACCGTTCCTTTGCAGCTCGTTTTGCACGAAGCTCGGGAATTCGGTATCGCTCAACGTGGCGCCCGCGAGGTTGACGAAAAACTTCGAATTCGTCCGAGCGCTGGCGTCGGCTTTGCGCGAGGCCGTCCATTCCACGACATGCTGCAGCACCCAGCGGTCCAGGCGCGGCAGCAGGCCGAACTTCTCGGCCAGTGGAAAGAACGCGCCCGGCACCATCAGGCTTTCTTCCTCCTCCCGCAACCGGATCAGGATCTCGAAATGGTCCGGCTCGCCGTCATGAGAGGCGAGCGCCATGATTCGCTGTACGAACAGCGCAAATTCACCGTCCTCGATCGCGGCGACAATGCGTTGGGCGGCATCCTTCTCCCCTGTCACCTGCTGCGTGAAGGAATCGATGAACAGATCCTGTTCGCTCGGCGCTTTTCTCGCAGAATCCACCGCCGCCGCCCCAGGCTTGACGGGCTGCTTGCCTGATGCCGTCCCGCGTGCCGCGGCCTGCACGTGCTTGTGTTGCGTCACGTCGGTCAGCACGGTGAAATAGCCGCAAACGGTCCCGTCCGCGCCGAAGCGAGGAACCAGCTGCACCGACAGCCGATAAATGGCGCCGTTTCGCATTTGGTGCGTGCGCTCGTATAAGACAGTGTCTCCTTTGAGCACTCGCTCGGTCGCCTTCTTGATTTCGGCATACACACCGGGGCCCAGCACGTCGCGCACCAGCCGGCCGTCGATCTTTTCCGGCATGGACACATCCAGCCAATGCCGATAGGCCTTGTTGTGATAACGGAAACGGCCGTCGCTATCGACGTAGGCAACCATGACGGGAAAGACCTCGTCGAGCAGTTGCGACCGTTCGTGGCTGGCCGTATACGCCTCCTCGAACTTTTGCCGGAGCCTGGTCTCGCGCTCGAGCGCCTTTTGCGCCGAGGCCAGTTTCGCCGAGCGCCGCGCGACCTGCCATTCGGCACGCGAGGCGCGCGATGCGAGGGCCAGTATGGAGGCGATGAGAACGCCTGCGAGGAAGGCGATCCATTGCAGGTCGAACGCGGTAAAGAAAATGGTGAGCACCAGCACCGTGGCCGTGGCGATGACCGCAGCCGCGGACACGTACGGGCGAAGCGCGCGGTAATAGCTTTTTATACGCATGGCCCCATGGTGGGAAACCCGCCGTCTCCCTTTGGCGAGTATTTTATGTCCCAGCGGGCGACAGTGCTCTCGAGTTTTTTCCGGTTGCGACGCTCCGCTCGGAAAATCCCTGTCCGGGCAGGCGCGCGTCGAATAGTCCGGCCCAGGCGGTCAAGGCGATCGGCATTCAGCCCGAGTAGCCGTTCCTGCCGAAGCCAGGGCTCCAGAGCGCTCGTCCGAAATTGCGCTTTGCGCGAACGGAAGTTTTTCCTTTCCGCAACTGTTAATCCTCGTGCAACTTCATACACGAGGAGGCATCCACGCGCGTCTTAGCGGGCTTGCTGGTGCTGGCCGCGCTGGCGGCCGGCTTTTCGGGCTGCGTCTCGCGATGGGTCATGCCGGAGACCGAGCCGCGGGCGGCGTCGTTCTTTGACCAAACGGAGCTCGCCAGAGGCGGCCAGCTCGCCGCGGCAGGCAACTGCTTCAGCTGCCATACCGTGGACGGCGGCAAGCCCTACGCGGGGGGGCGTCCCTTGAGGACGCCCTTCGGTGTCATCTACGGGACCAACATCACGCCCGACCCGGACACCGGTATCGGCCGCTGGTCGCTGGCCGCATTCGCGCGCGCCATGCGCGAGGGGCTGGACCGGGAAGGACGCCATCTGTATCCGGCCTTTCCCTATGATCACTTCACGCTTTTGACCGATGAAGACATCGGTGCGCTGTACGCCTTTTTCATGACGCGCGAGCCCGTCCGGGCCGAATCACCGGCCAGCCGGGTATCGGTTCCGCGGTTCCTGGTCGCGGCGTGGAACGCGATGTTCCTCGAAAAGCGCAGCTTTCGGCCTGATCCTGCGCAAAGCACGCAATGGAACCGCGGCGCCTACCTGGTGGAGGCCGTCGCACACTGCGGGGCGTGCCACACGCCGCGCAACCTGCTGGGCGCTGAAAAAAAGAACCAGCCTTTTGCCGGTGGCGAATCGGAAGACTGGCATGGGCCCGCGCTGAATGCCTCGTCGCCGTCGCCCGTGCCGTGGACCGCGGACGCGCTGTACACGTATCTGCGCACAGGCATGGCCGATCTTCATGGGATGAGCGCCGGTCCCATGACCGAGGTGGTGCATAACCTGGCACAGATATCGGAGGAGGACCTGCGCGCCATCGCGACCTACGTCGCTGCGCTGGACACGCGCTCGGGGCCGGAGCGCGAACGCACGCGCGATTCGGCGCTCGCGAGAGCGCGGCGCCAGATGCCGGTGATCCCCGGAGACGAACGAAACGCGGGCGCGATCGAACGGGGTGGTGCGATCTATGCCGGCGCGTGCGCCGATTGCCATGACCGGGGCAGGGCCGTGGAGGGCGGCGCATTGCGGCTGCCGCTCGGCACGGCGCTCACCCTCCCGACTCCGCGCAACCTCATCCATATCATTCGCGACGGTATCGTTCCGGATCACGCCGACCGCGGACCGTGGATGCCCGACTACGCCGGCGCGCTCACCGAGCAGCAGCTCACCGATCTGGTGATTTATCTTCGGGCGCTCACCGACAAGCCGGCGTGGACTGACGTACCGGGGGATGTACGCAGGATTCTGGACGTATCGTCAGAGCGATAGAAGCGCCGTGCCGTTTTCGCCTCGAATGCTGCTATGCCTTGAGCGGCGTGCGCGGTATCAGCAGGTGCGAATCATAGCGGGCGCCCGTCCATAGGACGTGCTCGCCCTTGTTGCGAGACGAGCGCAGCGGTTCGCCGGTGACCGGGTTGCCCACGTGCAGCAGGGGATGACCGGCAATCAGAACGCGGATCGCCTCGCCTGAGCGCCACAGGCAGCCCATCGGCCAGAACTCGATGTCCACGGGCACGATCTCGCCCGGCTTCAACAGTTGCTCGCGCCGGTGCGTGTGCCAGGGCTGGCCCGGCGTCGACCGCTCGGGATCCAGCTCGCGGTGGCTCACGCGTAAGAAGCCGCGCGCCGGTTCGGCCACCCAGCCCACGCCGTAGGTACGGAAGTCGAAACGCTTGCCGTCGCGGCCGATCTTCTGCGCCACGACGAACAGATCCATGTCGTCGTTGCCGCATGCTTCTACCCACAAGCGCAAGCTCATGTGGCCGGTGAGCTCGGTGTCGTCTCGGAACGTGTAATCGAACGCAGCCGAGCCCTGGGTCGCGTGGTAGCTGACCTGGGCTTCCTTCGCGACCGATGCTGGCGACATCGTGCCCGCGGCCGCGTCGAGATAGAGGGGTTCGTGGCGCGTGCGCGCGAGTGGCCACTCGGCCTCTTCCCTGTAGGTCGTTGACGGTTTGTCGTTCGGCGCATCCATGATGGCGATACGCACGCGCGGCGTTTTCTCCCAGCCGTTATCGAGACCCTTCAGATATCGGTCGAAGAACTTGCGCAAGTCCTCCACGTTTTCCGGCGTGTAGTAGTCGGGCCACTCCCAGCCGTCGTGGATGCGCAGCCATTTGTGCGGCGTGCCGAGCTGCTTGAAGCCTTCGAACGAACCTCGCGAATGCAGCCGGCTGTTCCAGCTCGCCACGACGTAGGCGGGGACGTTGCTCAGCGCGTGTTTCGCCTGCTTCTCGTCCCAGTAGTCGTTCCACAAGGGATAACGTGCCGTCATGTTCGGGCAGTCCTCCGCGCGCGTGCGCGAATTCAGCCCCGCCCATACGAAATCGATCCAGTTGGTCGGCTCGGTGGTGATGCCGCCCAGGGCGACGTTCTCGCGATAGAGATCCGACCAGCCCTCCCATGGCGCGATCGCCGCGAGATGCGGGGGACGGGTCGCCGCGGCGAACCACTGGCACTGCGCGAGCCAGGAGTTGCCCGAGAAGGCGACCTTGCCGTTGCACCAGGGCTGAGCGGCGAGCCATTCCACGAGGTCGTGCATGTCCTCGGCTTCGCGGCCGCCGATGGTGCACAGGTCACCCTCGGACATCCAGCTGCCGCGCGCGTCGGGATTCACGACCGCGTAGCCGTGGCGGCACCAGTAGTCCGGATCAGGCGCCTCGAACTTGGACCATTTGCTCGGCACGCCCTGGGGAACGCAGGTCCGGTTGGGGAAACGGTCGAACGCCGCCGCCCCCGTCTGGTGCTTGCCATAAGGGCTCCAGGCGATGATCGCCGGCAGATCGCGACCAGCAGGATTCGCATTCTGCGGGCGGAAGAGGTCGGTGTAGATTTTCACGCCGTCGCGCATCGGCACCGCGACGTCGCGGTCCACCACGATTCCGTCTTCCACCGTGGTGCCCGGCCGCAAGCCGGGATAGTCCGAACCCTCCACCGGCTGAACCCGGCGCCACAGGATTTCGATGCCGCTTTGCTTGCCGCTGCTGGATTGATCGCCCATCGTCCCACCTCGTGCGTGAAGGTTCAGTTCCAACCAGCTTCCATGGTGCCTCTCAATGCCGCCGTGGCTTCATCCTGGTCCTGGAATGACGGGCAACAGCAGGCGAGAGGGATACTCCGGCGTGTGATAAATGGTGTGCCGAGTTTCCCGGCTCGGAGAAAGATGGTTGGAGATGCGGTAGATGTAGCTCGTGCCTTCCCAGGGGGCATCCTGCGCCTTCACCAGGAGCTGTATCCGGTGTCCCGCCTTGAACACGTAGCAGGTGTCGCAGATCTCGACCGCATATTCGAGGACGCTGCCCGGTTCCACCGGGATGGCGCGTGTGTGTGGATGGAACGGCTTGTGGGGCTGGGATCTGCTCTCATCGAGCTCCCTGTGCGATGCCTTGAGCCAGCCGATCGAAACGCGCGTCTCCGACCCGTCGGGCGCCGCGTCGTTGAGCTCCACGATCCAGTTCGTGTCGTCGCTGGTGAGCGAGGCATACAGGTACAGCGCGATCGGGCCGGTGACTTCGGTGTTCTCGGCAAGAGGCTCGGTGGCGTAGCGAAGCGACGGCACCTTGCCTCCCGGTTGCAGCCCGGCCGCATTGGTGAAGTGATCGGGCCGTTCGTTCCATCCCGGCGTATCGCTTTTCAATCTGTTCTGAACGCCGAGGTACAACGGGGTCCATTGGGTTCGTGCGAGCGGCCATTCGTTTTCATGGCGCCAGCGGTTCGTGCCCTGCACCAGTATCGTGATGGGCGGGTCTTCCATGACGCCCGTGTCGATGCCCTTCAGCCAGTGGTCATACCAGCGCACCACCAGGTCGTGATTCTCATGCCAGGGACGGTTGAAGCCCACGCCCGACTCCGGCATGGTGATCATCATGCGCCTGGGCGCCTTGATGCCGGCATAGGCGCTGAATGCGCCGGGCAGATGAATGTATTGCGCCGTCCAGCGGGACAGCAGATGGCAGGGGATGTCGATCTGGCCGAATTTGGCGCTGGCCGAGCGTTCCCAGTAGTAGGGGCCGTCGAAAGGATGGACCAGGATATCGAACAGATGCGGATTCTTGTGCCGCCACTTGAGCGTCTTGTAGAGCCTCGGGTGACTCCTGATGTCCGGGTTTTCCAGAAGGCTTTCGATGATCCGTTTCTGATCGCCTTCGTCGATATCCGAGGCGGCGGCGCTGTTCACGACCAGGCTCGAATCCCACCAGGTCGCCAGAAACGACAGGTGCAGGACGCCGCCGTGATAACCCCAGTGGCGGTACATGTCGGTCGCCGCGTCTATGGGGAAGATCGCCTTGAGATGGGGCGGCCTCTGCGCGGCGACGAGCAGCTGGATCATTCCGAAATACGACATCCCGAGCATCCCTACGTTGCCGTTGCACCAGGGCTGCTTCGCTATCCATTCAACGAGGTCGTAACCGTCTTCCTGCTCCTTGCCGCTGAAGACGCCGTAATGGCCTTCCGAAATTCCGGTGCCGCGGGACTCGGCGATGACATGCGCGTAGCCCCGGGATACGAAATACCCGGTATCGCCCGCTTCGATGCCTCCGTTTCCCAGGTCCCGGTCGGTCGGATACTCGAAAATCGGAAGCTTCTGCACGTCCTTCGCATAGGGGGACATGCCCAGCAACGCCGGGACCTTGACGTTCGCATCGGGGCGATAGATGTCCACGGCGATGCGGACCCCGTCACGCATGGTGACGAAGACGTCTTTTTCAGCTTTTACTTTGTACTGGGGCTGTGAGATCCGTTCATGCCAGTCGCGCATTGCTTCTCCGGAAGGGTTCGTGGCCGGGGCTTGCCGTGCGCGAGTCTAGAGCGAAGCCTGCTCTGGTGCAATTTCCCCCGAACGGGGAGAATCGATTCATTGCGCAACGGTCAAGGAGCATCCAATGGCGCGAATCGCCCCCATTCCGCTGGAGCGCATGACGGTGGCTCAGCGCCATCTGCATGACCGGGTCGCAAGCGCGGGCCGCGGCGCCGCGGTTGGACCGTGGGCGGTGCTGTTGCACGTGCCTGAGGTAGGCGAACAGCTCGCCGGCGTGGTCGAATGCCTGATGTCGGAAACGCTCGTGCCGCACAAACTGAAACGGCTCGCGATCCTCACCATCGCCCGCGCGTATGCAGCGCCGTACGAATGGGCGGTGCATGAACCGCGCGCCCGGGCGGCGGGGCTCGATGCGGCGGTCATCGAGGCGCTCCGGACCGGGGCACGGCCCGACTTCGGCGACCCGAAAGAAGCGCTGGTGCATGCGATGACCAATGAAATAGTCTTGGCGCGCGAGCTCGGCGGCTCTCTTTATTCAAGGGCAGTCGACGCGCTGGGTGAGCCGGCGGTGGTGGAGCTCGTTGCCCTGATCGGCTTCTATATCGCGCTCGCTGTCCTGCTCGTTGCGTACGATGTCGAGGCGCCGAACGGCGCTTCTGCGTTCGGTCCGTAGCGTTCAACCGCGGGTTTGCGCCTTATTCCGGCTTGATTCCCGCGGCCTTGGCGGCTTTGCCGTAGACCTCGTAGCCTCGCGTGATCGATGCGGCAAACTGTTCCGGCGTATTGCCGATCACGAACATCGCAGCTTCCTCGTACTTGAGGCGAACCTCGGGCGCATTGAGCGCTTTCACGATCTCGACGTTCAGGCGTGCCAGAATGGGCTGCGGCAACCCGCCCGGGCCGAAAAAGCCGAACCAGGAGCCCGGCTTCTCGAAGGCGGGCAGCGTTTCGCTCACGGCCGGGACGTCGGGATAGCGCGGGTGGCGCGTGCGCTCCAGCACCCCCAGGATTCTGATCTTGCCGGCGCGCGCATGCGGCATGGCCGATGCGAGTGTGGTGAACGACACCTGAATCTGTCCGCTCACCACGGCGGTCAGCGCCGAGGGCGCGCTCTTGTAGGGAACGTGCAGCATGTCGAGCTCCGCCGCCTGCTTCAGCCGCTCGGCCGCGAAATGGTACGTCGAACCGATGCCGGCGCTGCCGTAGGAGAGCTTGCCTGGATTGCGCTTGGCGTGCTCGATGAATTCCCGGGTGTTGCCGGCGGGAACGGATGCATGCACCACGATGGAGGTCGCGGGTTCGACCGCCGCGCTGATCGGGGTGAAGTCCTTCACCGGGTCGAAAGGCATTTTCTTCAGCAGGAACACGCTCGTGATATGCGTGCTCGGCGTGGTGAAAAGCAGCGTGTAACCATCGGGCGCGGCACGCGCCACCATCTCAGCCCCGATCATGCCGTTCGCCCCGGGACGGTTTTCGATCACCACCGTCGGTTCATCGGTCCCTCCTTACCTTAGCGGGCATTCAGCGCCTTGCTTCCACCAGCACGAATGCAACCCGGCAGTAGCTCTCGGAGCGATTGCTCCAGGCGTGGTTGGTGCCACGCTGTATCAGTACGTCGCCGGCCTTGAGCAGCTTTTCGCCTTCATCCATGATCGCGTAGACCTCTCCGGACAGCACGATCGCGTAGTCGATGGTGTCCGTTTCGTGCATGCCGGGATGGGGGCCATCCGGATGCCGTCTTACGCCCTTCTCCGGCGCTACGCCAACCTTGGTGATGCGCTCCTTTTGGTCTGCCAAGACACGCGCCCTTTCCGTAGGGTCCTTTGGCTCAGGAGGCAGATCGATGATCTTGAGCACCGATCCGCCGGCCGGCGGCATGATTCCATGCACCTGGGAGCCCCGGTCGGGATCCATGACCGGAACGGGAAGTCGTCCCGTAGCCCAGACTACTGAGGAACGTAATCCAGGGCGTGTCTGGTTTATCCGCACCGGGGCCGCGCCGTCTTCCACGAATACCGACCGGCCCGAGCCATCGAAGCCCGTGATCACCCTTCGCACCGGCGGCAATTCACTCGGCATGAGCGTCTCCTGAAGGCAAGTAATTCAAGTTGACTGTATTGGCATGCGAAAAACTTGATCTGGATCAAGTAATGGATTGGTGCGGCGCGAGGTCAGCAGCATCAACGCAGCGCGCTGAGCACATCCCTCACGTCGGATGCCTCTTCGATTTTCAGAAGCGCTTTGAGAAGACATTCCGCCTGGAGCGCGCCCACGACGGGAGAGGCGAGCGCATTGAACTTGGTCTCCACGCGAGCCGCTTGCTTATGAAGATCAGGTTCCGCAACGCCCATATCTACATGACATGAGAGCTTGCGACCGTCTGAGAGCGCAGCATGAACGTCCGTTTCGGCCGTCTGCAGTCCTTCCATCGTCAGGACCTTTATCTTGCGCGCCATGGCACGCAGCCCACTATCTGCCGCGGCCGCATCGCTGTAAGCCTCCAGGCCCCCGGTCTCGATCCCCGCGAGCCGCATGGCGCACAGGTGCGCGACGCTGAACTTCAGCTCGCTCGCGCTCACCGGCACATCAATCGAGCACACGTTGGCCGTGTGGGGCGCAAGCGCGATCTCGAGCGAATCGAAATTGTCCGCCGTGAGCCCGCGCTGCTGCAGTTCGCGTACGGCCTCGAGAGGTGCGTGCGTGCCGAAACAAGATGCGTGGAACTTGAGCAGCGTGTTCCGGAGCGAAAATTCTGCCTCGACAGTGCCCTCGCCGGGCGGCGCTTCGAAGCTGAACAGCTCGGGCAGACTGCGCGGCCGGTCCAGCACGTCGGTGTGGCCTGCAAATCCCGCTTCAGCGAGCATGGCCGCGTGCACTCCCGCCTCCGCGCCGCGCGCCACCTGGAACGGTTTCGCAGGAGTGCCGAAAACCGCCTGCACGCCCGACGCCTGCGCGAGTGCGAGGTTGACCATCGCGCTGGCCGTTGGCGCGTCGCAGCCGAGAATCGCCGAGCACGCCACGCCCGAGCCCAGGGCGCCCAGCACGGACGAAGCGTGCCATCCCGCGCTGTAGTGGCGTGCCCCACCCAGACGACCGAGCAGGCAGGTCGCGTCGATACCGGCAATGAAGGCATCGAGCAGTCTTGATCCCGATATCTTCCTCGCCTCCGCAAGCGCCCAGGTCGCGGGCAGCACGGCTGCGGTCGCATGCACATTCGCCTGCAGGTTCACGTCGTCATAATCGAGCACATGACCGCTGAAGCCATTCATCAACGCGGCGGCCGATGGCGGTGTGCCCTGTTGGCCGCCCAGAACCGTGCAAGAGCCCTGCGTGTTGGAGGATTCAAGGTGAGCGCGCAAGCGCCGCGAGTCCTCGTGCACGGAACCGGCAAGCGCACAGGCAAACCAGTCCACGAGCGAATGCTTGGCGCGCAGCACCACATCGGGCGGAAAATCGCGATGGTCTGTCGGATGCGAAGCGAGCCGCGCTATACGAGCGGTGAGCGAGACCGACACAGAGTGTTCCATGCGCCTGAATTCTAAGCTCTCCGCGCTTCTGCACGGAAACATTGACCGGCAAAACAGCGGTGCCGATAATGCCTCGTCGAATGCCGCAACAACGGAGACTGCCATGACGAGCCCCACAACGATGCGTTTCCTGCTCGCGGCCGCGGCCGCGTTGCTCGCGGCATCCGCCGCTGCACAGAACTATCCTGACCGCCCTATTCGTGTCGTGGTGCCTTTCACGCCCGGTGGCTCTCCGGACACGATTACGCGCGTGGTGAGCGGTGCCTTATCGAACGAGCTGGGTCAGCCGATCGTCGTCGAGAACCGTGCGGGCGCAGGGAGCACCATCGGCACGGCGCTGGTCGCGAAAGCGGCTCCCGACGGCTACACGCTCGTCTCGACCACGGCCATGACCTTCGCTGCCGCTACGTTCGCCAATCTCGCCTACGATCCGGTCACGGACTTCGCGAGCGTGGCGCAGCTCGCGCTCAGCCCCGGAGCGCTGGTGATATCGGCGGAGAAGAAAGTGCGTACCCTCGGCGAGCTCATCGCGCTGGCGAAGGCGAAGCCCGGGGTGCTGAACTATGCTTCAGCCGGGCCGGGCAGCTTCAGCCACGTGTTCACTGCGCGGCTGCTGGGTGCCGCCGGCGTGGAAATGACTCATGTCCCGGTGAAGGGCGCAGCCGAGGCGATGACCGAGGTGATGACCGGACGGATCGACATTGTCTATTCCCCGCTCACCACCGCCATGCCGACCATACGCTCCGGAAAGCTCGTCGCCTTGGGCTTGGGTTCCTCCCGGCGCTCGGCGCTGCTGCCCTCGGTGCCGACCACGGTCCAAGCGGGTGTGCCGGGGTCCAGCTTCGACAATGGCGTGGGCGTGTGGGCGCCAAAGAAAACGCCGCGCGATATCGTGCGGCGATTGAACGGCGCGATCCGCAAAGTCGTGGCGAGCGAAGCGGTGAAGGGCAAGCTCGAGTCGGTCGGCGGCGAACCCTGGCCGATGACGCCCGAGGAGATGGACGCTCACACCGCGAAGGAGCTGGCCGAATTGAGAAAGCTGGTGCCGCGGCTGGGCATCAAGCCCCAGTAGCGTACTCGAAAGCAGACGGATCAATCGACCGTTATCCGGCCGCCTTGCGCAACGACGCGGCCGTCGACGGCGACGAGGGGCTGCCTGATCACCCCCTCCAGCCTCAGCTTGGCATGGCACGTGCCGCCCAGGGTCACCGTGTCTCCTACACCGATATGTGACGCGCCATAGAGTTTCTTGTCCGTTCTCATGACGCCGGTCGGTGTCACGTTCGGATTCAGGCCGACCGCGATTTCGGCGGGGCAGTTATAGCTGTTCGCATCGCCGTGCTTTTCCAGTATCTCCTTCCATCGGTCGGCCTGGGCGCCGCCCTGGATCCGGGTGACCATGCCCTTCTCGACCGTCAGCCGTATGGGCTCCAGCAGGCGGCCCACCGAATGGGCCGTAAGATCGAAAACGACGGTTCCTTCGCCCGTACCCTCGACGGGACAGACATGCGTCTCGCCGTCCGGAAAGGCGCAGCCGCCGCCGCCGCTCGGCCGCATCGCCCACACTTTGGCCGCGAACGCCCTTCCAGGGCGGCCCTCGATGCTCGCCGTCAGATCCGTGCCGTTATCGCACTGCACGCGAATACGCCTGCCCTCGGTGAAGAGCTTCGCCACCTTCTCGCCCAACTCGTTCATCGCCACGTAGTCGGCATCGGCCGGCCCGCCCGGCAGCAGCATCTCGGGTGTCAATTCTTCCATGAGGATGAAGCGCTTGCCGGCCTCCAGAAGCGCGTCGGTCATGGGCGCATGCGCCAAGGCCGTGCTGGTCAGGTAGATGCACAGGTCGATTTCCGGATCGCGCACCGCGTGAAGAATGGGGCTCGCCGGATCGTAGCCGTGCGCCTTTCGCGGGGTCATCAGCGCAATCGTCGGCTCGATGTTCATCTCGCTGGCTGCCGCCGCCATTGCCTGCCACAGCACGGGGTCCATCCGGGTGTCGGTGATGATGAGGATCTTGCCCCCGGGCTTCGCATTGAGCTCGAGAGGAATACGGATCGTCCTGAGGATCTCGACCAGCCTTAAATCCATTTTCTGTTCTCTTGTTCAACATCCAGGCAAGGCTAGCCTAGTATTTTCTTGGTGCCGGACTGGTCGGTGAAGGGGAAGGGGACTAAAACGATGTCGCCGAAGCTATAGCTCGTCGTAGCCGGCATCGTCGTCGTTGTCCCAGACCTTGGCGAACGCGGGTTCGGCTGCCCGCGTGGCCGCACGTACGAGAGCGCGCTCCGCGTGGCGCGTGCACAAGAAGTCGACAAAATCCTCTACCTCCGCCACGCGCTCGGGCGGAAGTGCTCTCAGTTTCTCGATCAAGGTATGAGGTTCGCGGGTATTCACCACTATGGCTTTCAATCTCTCCGGACGCTGACGATTCTACGCCTGAGCGAAAAAACACGCCTCGGCCTGTGACGACGGCGGATCAAGCGCTGCGTTGACGCTGTAACCGGAACCCACGCATAACCCTATCCCGGCGCGTTTCTTTTACAGGCCAAGGTAAGCCTTCCGCACCCGGTCATCCGACAGCAGCTCCGTGCCCGTTCCCGAGAGCACGATGCGGCCGTTTTCCAGCACGTAGGCGCGCGAGGCGATCTTGAGCGACATCGCGACGTTCTGCTCGATGAGCAGGATGGTGATCCCGAACCCATTGAGCTTGCGGATGGTCTGGAACACTTCCTGCACGATGGTGGGCGCGAGCCCGAGCGAGGGTTCGTCGAACATGACCAGCTCCGGGCGGCCCGTCAGGCAACGCCCGATGGCGAGCATCTGCTGTTCGCCCCCCGAGAGCGTGCCAGCGACCTGGCTGCGCCGTTCGGACAAGATCGGGAACAGCTCGTAGACCTCGCCGATCGCCTGCCTCGCGCTGCGGCGCGCCCGCGGCAGCATCGCTCCCATTTCGAGATTCTCCTCCACCGTGAGGCTCGGAAAGATCTGCCGGCCTTCGGCCACCTGGCCGATGCCCAGGTTGCAGGTGGCATGGCTTTCCAGGCCGGTGATGTCCCGGCCGCGAAAGGCGATGCGGCCGGATCTCGGCTTTTCGATGCCGGCGATGGCCCGGACGAGGCTGGTCTTGCCCGCGCCGTTGGCGCCGATGATGGCGACGATCTTTCCTTCCTCGACCTCCAGGTTCACGCCTTCGAGCGCGGCTGCGTCGCCATAGTAGAGATCGAGGCCGCGCACCGAAAGCAGCGGCCCGGCCGTGGGCGTCATGCCGCCTCCTCGCCCAGGTAGCACTCCAGCACGGCCGGGTCGCGCACGATGTCTTCGGGCGCGCCGCTTGCGATCAGCTCGCCGTGATGCAGCACGTGAATTTCCCGGGACAGGGCCATGACGGCGCGCATCACGTGCTCTATCAGCAGGATGGTGAGGCCCTGCTCGGCGTTCAGCTGCCTGAACACCTCGATCATGCGGTCGGTCTCGGTCGGGCGCAGCCCCGCCATGACCTCGTCGAGCAAAAGCAGCCGCGGCTCGGTGGCGAGCGCGCGCGCGACCTCGAGGCGCTTGCGATCCGGCAGCGTGAGCGTGGCCGCCGGCACGTTGCGCCGATCGGCGAGCCCGAGGCGCTCCAGGATGGCAAGCGCCTTGCCCCGCGCCTCGCGCACGCGCGGCGTGCGCACCAGCGCTCCCACGACCACATTGTCGAGCACCGACAGCCCCGCAAAGGGCTTCACCAGCTGAAATGTGCGTCCGACGCCGGCCGCGCAGATCTGGTCGGGGCGCAGGCCCGTGATGCGCGCGCCCGCCAGGCGCACTTCGCCGCTGTCCGCCGCGAGCGTACCGGAGATGAGGTTGAAGACCGTCGTCTTTCCCGCGCCGTTGGGGCCGATGAGCGCCACGATGTGGCCCGGCTGCACCTCGAACGAGACGTCGGCCACGGCCCGCAGCCCGCGAAAGCGCTTCGAGACCGCATCGACGCTGAGCAGCGCGCTATTCACGACGTGTGTCCGCGGTTACGCCCAGCCAGCGCGCCAGCGTGGGCCAGATGCCGTGCGGCAGGAACACCACCACGCCGAGCAGGCACAGGCCGTAGAACACCTGCTTCACGCCGGGCACTTCGATGCCGGCGTAGCGCAGCGCCTCGGTGATGCCGTCGGCGAGCACGGCGAGCACCGCCGCGCCCAGGATCGGGCCGAAGAGGGTGCCCAGCCCGCCGATGATGGGCCCCAGGATGATCTCGATGGAGCGGCCGATATTGAAGACCTGCTCGGGGAAAAGGTTGTTGTAGTAGAACGCAAAGAACACCCCGGCGAGCGAAGTCATGGCCGAGGAAATGACCACCGCGAGCATCTTGTAGCGGAAGGTGTTGACCCCGAGCGCCTGCGCGGCTTCCGGGTCCTCGCGGATCGCCAGCCAGTAGTAGCCGATGCGGGTGCGCAGCAGCCAGCTGCACAGCGCGAACGCCGCGGCCACCAGCGCGAGCATCAGGTAATAGAACATTTCCGGGGAGCCGCGCAGGTTGGCGAGATCGTTGTATTGGCGCTGCGCCACCGGCAGGAAGAACCCGCCCGAGGCCCCCAGCCACTCCCAGTGGTCGAAGCCGATGCGGGTGAACTCGGCGAACGCTATGGTGAGCAGCGCGAAATACACCCCGCCTATGCCGAAGCGGAACGCGAGCATGCCGATCACGGCGCCGAACACGACGCACGCCGCCATGGCCGCCCAGACGCCGGCCCAGGGCCCGATGCCGAAGTGCACGAACAGCGCCGCGGCCGCGTAGCCGCCGAGGCCGACGTACAGCGCATGGCCGAGCGAAAGCTGGCCGCAAAAGCCCATCATCACGTTCCAGGCCTGCCCGGTATAGGCGAAGTACAGGATGACGATGGCCACCGACAGCACGTAGCTGTTCGCGAACAACGGCAGCGCAAGCAACGCGATGGCCAGCAGCGCGAGCCATGCGGCGCCCCGCCGGTTCAGTTGGCCCAGGACGCCGCTCATCGGGTGGACCGCCCCAGCAGGCCCTGGGGCCGGAAGAGCAGCACGACGATCAGCAACGCGAAGCTCACCATGGACTTTGCCGAGGGCGTGACGAACAACCCGGCCACGGCCTCCGACATGCCGATCAGCACGCCCCCCAGCAGCGCGCCGGTCATGGAGCCCAGGCCGCCCACGATGACGATGACGAACGCGAGCAGGGTGTAGTAAGGGCCCAGGACCGGCGTCACGTCCACAAGCAACACCATCATGCAGCCGGCCACGGCCACGCAGGCGGCGCCCAGGCCGAACGTGAACGCATACAGCCGCTTGACATTGAGCCCTACGACGCGCGCGCCCAGATGATTGTCGGCGCAGGCGCGGATCGCCTTGCCGGTGAGCGAGAACCTGAAGAACGCGAACAGCGCCGCGGCACAGGCGAGCGCTGTCCCGGCGGCGTACAGCCGCGCCACGTCGATGAGCACGGGGCCGATCTCGATCGATTCCAGCTGGTAGTCGACCTGGACGTTGCGCGCGTTGGGGCCGAAAAGCATCAGCAGGACATTGACCAGGATGATCGCCACCGCCACCAGCAGCATGAACTGCGTGTGCTCCGGCCGGGTGATGAACGGATTGATGAGCGTCGCCTGCAGCGCGTAGCCGACGATGAAGAACGCGATGGCGATGGGAAACACGGCGAGGAAGGGATCCACGCCCCAGGCCGAAAACAGGGCCGTGGCGGCGAACATCGCGATGGTCATCATCTCGCCGTGGGCGAAGTTGACCACCCGCACCACGCCGAAGATAACCGAAAGGCCGAGTGCCATGAGCCCGTACACCAGCCCGGTCAGCATGCCGGCGACAACGACGTTGGCGACCAGGTCAAAGCCCACGTTCATTCCCCTCCTCCCGGGGGCGGGGGCAACAAAAAGGGCCGGCGGTGCCGGCCCTTCATCAGGCGAAGCCCGGGCTCACGCGCGCCCATAACCCGGCATGGGGAAGATCGGCTTCGCTTCCGCGGCGTTGGCCGGAAGCACCACCGTCGGGCGCATGTTCAGGTTCTGGATCGCCGCCGAGTTGATGCCCTCGACCTGACCCTTGGCGTTGAAGCGGATCGGCCCGCCCAGCATCATGCGCTTGTCGAGGTTGGTCCGGCGGATCGCCTCGGCGAGCGCCTTGGGATTCGCGGATTTCGCGCGCCGGTAGGCATCCGCGACCACCATGACGGCCTCGAAGGTAAAGCCCACGTTCAGCGCGTGGAACATGAGCCTTTCCTTCGGGAACTGCTTTTTCATCTGCGCGTCGACCGCCTTGGTGAGGTCGGCCTTCGGGTTGTACCAGGGCACGTTGGAGATGCTGTACTCGGAGAGCTTGCCGAGCGCGGTGTAGTACTGTTTCTCGTACATGCCGGGATTGCCGGGACCGATGATGCCCATGGGATTCCAGCGCTGCTTCACCATTTCGCGGCGCAGGATGATCGAGTCGTTCAGCCGGCATACGAGCAGCAGGAAGTCGGCCTTGGAGGCCTTGGCCCTTGCGACTTCCACCGTCAGGTCCTTCGCCGCCGGGTCGTAGGCGATGGTTTCGACGATCTTGAACGGCAGGTAGTCGAGCTTGGGCAGGATGGCCTGGATCGCCTTGCGGTTCGCCTCGCCGAAGGTGTCGTTGACGTGCATGAACACGGCGGTGCGCGGCGCGGTCCGGGTCGCCTGGAACACGTCGCGGATGAGCGCAAGGCCGTTGCGCACCAGGTCGACGCTGGTCGGGAAGTTGCGGAAGGTGAAGCGGTAACCCTGCTCGGTGATCTGCGGAGCGGCGGCGATGTTGATCATGAACGGAACGCCGCGCTGCTCGGCCACCTGCGCGATCGCCTGTGCGGCGCCCGAATCGAACGGACCGGTCAGCACGTGGGCGCCTTCGGAAATCAGGCGCTCGGCGCGGCTGCGCGCCGTATCGACGTTGCTCTCGGTATCGGCGTTCATGAGCTCGATGTCGACGCCCAGCATGGACTTGATGACCGCCGGCGCCACATCGGCGCCGAACTGGCAGGACTGGCCGAAGAAGGCCTGCACGCCCGACTTCGGCAGCAGGACGCCGACCTTCAGCCGGGCCGCCTGGGCCCAGGCGCCGCGCATGAGAGAGCTCGAGGAGACGATGGCGGCTGCTCCGACGCCGGTGAGGAAGCTGCGGCGGGTGCTGCGTGCGGCCGTAAGGGGGCTGGGCTTGTCATTCATGGCTTTTCTCCCGAAGTTGGCGCGACGATGGGCATTTTAGCTGCAAGGAGGGAATTTCATCGAGCGGGGTGGGAAAGCGCATCAGCCGCGGCGGGCGTGCTGATACCATCGCGTTTGCCGGCTTCAGGCGGAGTGAACCATACATGAACAAAACAATGATGCGCATGGCGTTCCTTGTCCTGCTCGGGCTGAGCTTACCGGCCTTCGGCCAGGACGGCCGGACCCGCTCGGCCGGCCAGGTTCTGTACCTGCCGATCTATTCGCATGTCTGGTACGGCGAAGTGGACGCCCGGGGACAGCCGCAGAAGTCGCTGGTGTCGGTGCTGGTGAGCGTGCGCAACGTCGATGCCAGGCGAGCCTTGCGCCTCACGTCCGCGCGGTACTACGACACCGAAGGCAAGAGCCTCAAGGAATACGTCCAGACGGCCAGGGTGATCGGGCCGATGGCAACGTACGAGCTTTTCATTCCGCGCAGCGACGACACCGGCGGCTCGGGGGCCAACTTCGTCATTTCATGGAAGTCGGACGTCGCCATCAATCCCCCCATCGTGGAGGCGCTGCACGTCAATCTTGCGGCGGCCCGCTCGATCGCTTTCACTACTACGGCGCGCGAGATCAACGCGGATTGATGCCTGCCCGCTCGAGGGCGCCGGCCATTGTAAGCCGCGACAGTTGCAGCGGACCACCTGCCGTCGCGAGGACGCTCGCGACGCATGGTCCCGCTATCGTGTCGACATGTAGTGCGAGAACAGGCCCGTGTGCAGATCGCGGAGCTTTTTCCTTTGCGCAATCAGATCCGCGTGACGCCCCTGTCGTTCCAGGGTGAGGATCTCCATGACCAGACGCGCCGCCCGTTCAGGCCCGGTGTGGTTGCAAGGCTGCGTCTGACGCAACATGGCCGCCAGGCCCGGTTCTGCGATCAGCGCCCAGGCCGGGAACCACGCGAGCTCTGCCTCGTCGCCGGCCTCGAACGCGGCATCGAATCCGTCCAGGAGTCCGCGCAATGGCGGAGCCTCCAACCGCCGTGCCAGCGCGCCGAACGCTGCGGCATCGATCCAGGCGAGCTCGGCCAGCAGGCACCAGGCCGCTTCCAGGCCGCCCTCTCCAAAACGGGCTTCGGCCATCCAGGCGAGCGCTGCCGGAATGCGGCGCCAGGAAGCAATAGCGGCCACCCGGGCCTGCGCCGCAGCCCAATCGCCGCTTCGCAACAGCATGAATGCGGCATGCGTGTAGGGCTTCCTGTCGTCGTATGAAAGTCCTGCCGCCGAGCTCGCCAACGAACGCCACACCGGGGCGAGCCAGCCGCGTGCCTCGCTGGCGCCGAATACCTGGTTCGCTGCCGGAACCACCACGGTATCCATGGTACGGACCGCCCCGGCAGTCTCATCGTGATCTGAATAGCGTTCTGCGGGAGCAACCAGCGCATGCAACAGCGCTGCAAGGGGCTCGATCAAACGGTCATGCGGATAATCTGCACAGAGCCGCGCCAGCGCTTTCGCTCCCGCGACGCCATCGCGTCCCCGCAAGGCGGCGATCACGTCGTTTCGCAACATCACGTCGCGGGCATGCGCGAACAAATCAAGCTGCATGTTTGCGGATCGCCATTGCTTCGTTGCAGCAATCAAACGGGCGCGTACGGAGCATCGTAAGTCGCTCAAATCAAGTCTGGCAGTTGCTCTCGGCTCAACAGCAGCCTGATCGAGCGGGGCTGACCGGGTGTCCTCGCGATGAGCCCCCGTTCAGGTCATCGCTCGCGCTCCAGCGTCCGCCGCACCGGAGCAGGTCGCCGTAGAACCCGTAGCCGCCCGCGATGCGAACCGAACGCACTGCTCAGGACTTCCCGCCGCGCGCCCAGGACGGCGGCCGCTTCTCCAGGAACGCCCGCACCCCTTCACGGCCCTCCTCGCCGCGCAGGCACTGCGCAAACCGTCCCGCGGAATAATCGAGATGCTGCAGGAGCGCCACCTCGGTCGTGGCGAGGAACAGCTCCTTCGTCACCCGGTTGGCGCC
>Ga0156229_1204_pt4 | contig 21010 bp, 19 predicted proteins | sample RifCSPlowO2_12_FD_116156 | JGI IMG/M metagenome (GOLD analysis project Ga0156229, IMG submission 116156) | Betaproteobacteria bacterium RIFCSPLOWO2_12_FULL_66_14 | reverse complement strand
CCGGTCAAGGAGAAATAGGACTGTATGTGCGGCATAGTCGGCGCCATCGCGCAACGTAACGTCGTTCCGATTCTCATCGAGGGCCTGAAGCGGCTCGAGTACCGCGGCTACGATTCCGCGGGCGTGGCCGTGGTGAATGGCGTGCTGCAGCGAGTGCGCTCTGCAGGACGCGTGGCGGAGCTGGAGAAGCTCGCGCGCCAGCAGGCGCTGAACGGGCCGCTGGGCATAGCGCACACCCGCTGGGCGACGCATGGAGTCCCCTCGGAACGAAATGCCCACCCGCACATTTCGGGCGGCGTGTCGGTCGTGCACAACGGCATTATCGAGAACCACGACGAGATGCGGGTGCGGCTGCGCGCCCAGGGCTACGAGTTTGCCTCCGACACCGACACCGAGGTGATCGCGCACCTCGTGCATTCCTGCCTCCAGCGCGGCGCGAACCTTTTCGAGGCCGTGCGACGCGCGAGCGCGGAGCTGATCGGCGCCTACGCCATCGCCGTGGTGTGGGAAAGCGATCCGTCGCGCCTGATCGTGGCCCGGCACGGCGCGCCGCTGCTGCTCGGCCTGGGCGAGGGCGAGTGCTTCGCCGCCTCCGATGCCTCGGCGCTGGTGCAGGTGACACAGAAGATCATCTATCTCGAGGACGGCGACTGCGCGGAGCTCTCGCTCCCGGGCCCCCTGGTGGTCGACAAGGACGGCGCGCGCGTGGAGCGGCCGGTGCACCTGTCGCAGCTATCCGCCGCCGAAGTGGAGCTCGGCTCCTACCGGTATTACATGCAGAAGGAAATTTTCGAGCAGCCGATGGCGGTGGCGAACACGCTCGAAATGGTGACCGGCGCCCAGACGGTGGCGCCGCAGCTTTTCGGCGCCGAGGCGGAAGAAGTGCTCCGCGGCGTCGATTCGGCGCTCATCCTGGCGTGCGGCACGAGCTACCACGCTGGCATGGTGGCGCGCTACTGGCTGGAAGGGGTGGCGGGGCTCCCCTGCAACGTCGAGATCGCCAGCGAATACCGCTACCGTGAGCCGGTCGCAAGCCCGCGTACCCTGGTGATCACCGTTTCGCAATCGGGTGAGACGGCCGACACGCTGGCAGCGCTGCAGCACGCCAAGGCGCTCGGCCAACAGCACTGCCTTTCCATCTGCAACGTGCCCGAGTCGGCGCTGCTGCGCGCCTCGAAGTTGCGTTTCCTCACCCGCGCGGGCCCGGAAATCGGGGTCGCGTCCACCAAGGCCTTCACCACCCAGCTCGTGGCCCTCGTGCTGCTGACCCTCGTGCTCGCGAAATTGCGCGGACGCCTCACGCGCGAGCGCGAATTGGAGCTGCTGCAGGCGCTGCGCCATCTTCCCGCGGCGCTGCGGCACGTGCTGCAGGTGGAGAGCCAGGTGCAGCAGTGGTCCGCGCGTTTCGCGAAGCTGGAGCACGCGCTTTTTCTCGGTCGCGGCATCCACTGGCCGATCGCCATGGAAGGCGCGCTGAAACTGAAGGAGATTTCCTACATTCACGCCGAGGCCTATGCCGCGGGCGAGCTGAAACACGGGCCCCTCGCGCTCGTGGACAAATCGATGCCGGTGGTCGCCATCGCGCCCAAGGACCGGCTGCTGGAGAAGCTCAAGTCGAACTTGCAGGAAGTGAGCGCCCGGGGCGGGGTGCTCTACGTGCTCGCCGACCAGGACACCGAGCTCAGCGAAGGCGACGGCCTGCAGGTGATACGAATGACCGACCACGCCGGCATGCTTTCACCCATTCTCCATACCGTGCCGCTGCAGCTGCTCGCCTATCACGCGGCGCTGGTGCGCGGCAACGATGTCGACAAGCCGAGGAACCTCGCGAAGTCGGTGACGGTGGAGTGACTTCCGAGGCCAGATGAGAGACTTCGGCCACGCGGCATCAGCTGCGCAGGCTGCTCTTCGCCGATGACAAACCCATGACAAACCCATGACAGGTGCCGTGCGTCGCCGCCGCACTCACCCACGTAATGATCTAACGACTTGATTATTCTCAAGGAATGATGCAACGCAACGGCGTACGATCGTTGCTACGTTATCTTCCGCAGGTCAACTCATCGAAGGTTTCTTCGTTGAACGTGAAGACTTCGTTCCACTTCATTGAAAGGAAGACCATGAAGCGCGCAGCCGTTGTGATCGCAGCCGGAATCGCAGCCGCACTTTTCCAAAGCACCGCGTACAGCCAGGACGCGAAGAAGGCCGAAGCGCTCGCCAAGCAGTCGGGCTGCCTCAACTGCCACGCGGTCGACACCAAGAAAGCGGGTCCATCCTTCAAGGACATCGCAGCGAAGAACAAAGCCGCAGGGGCGGCCAAGCTGATGGCCAGCCTAAAGGGCAAACCCGTGCATCAGGCCGCGATCAAGGCGACCAAGGACGCCGACATGAAGACCATCGTCAACTGGATCGTGTCGATGTAAAGCACGAGACTTAGCGGCTGCCCAACGGCTGGCGCCGGGCGATCCCGGCGCTGCCATGCTGCAGCCGCTGCCGCAGCGCAGCGTGGGACTTGTCCGACGGTGTCGAGCTGCCGATCTTCAGGTCGGTGTCCGAGCGCCGCCAGAAGAGCGTTCTCAAAGAATCGTCCCCTAGATCGGACTCGGCAAGGCGGCGCAGCTCACCGCCCTCGAGCGCCGCGATCGGAACGCCGTCGCGCAACAGCACCCGGTTGGTGGCGATGGCCGGTACGCGCGCCTCGGGCGTGAGGATGCCCACCAGGTTAAGCGGGTCGGCGGCGGAGAACGCCAGCAGTTCCCCGGTCGCGGGCTGCTTGCGCACGGCGCGCAGCCGGCCCACCGCCTCGGGAAGCGCGAACTGTTCGCCGCCAAAGCCCTTCACGAAACGCCCGCCGCGAATTTCTCCACGCGCTTCCAGCCGCCGGTACACCAGCGCCAGCTCGCGCCATGTCGGCAGCCGCGACTCGCGGCCGAGCAGCGCGCGAAACACCACGCCATAGCGCTTCAAGAGGATGCGGGCGATGGCTTCCACGCGCTCTTCTTCTGAGGGCCGAGCCGCTGCGCCTTCGAGCAGCGCCCAGCGTCCCGCGGTATCGACTCCCCAGGCAGACGCACGCCGGCTGCGGCGGCCGGTGAAGCTCTTTCTCTTGTCCTGGGGCGCGAGCAGAGCCCGCAGACCGCTGAAACTGTCGGCCGTCACGCGGCCTGCACCGGCCAGCTCACCGAGCGCGCGCTCGACCTGGGTCTTCAATAAGCCGCTCGCAGAAGCGAGCTCGTGAAAGAACGACGCCCCATGCGAGCGCAGCGCGGCGTGCACCGCGCGCGCCTCGGAGCTGAGGTCTGACGCTTCCGGCATGCTTTGGTTGCGCCAGAGCGGCGCGTGCTCGCGCAGCATCAGCGCAACGGGGGAGCTTTTCAGCGGCGCCTTGGCCGAGCCCGTGGCGGGCGTGAGGCGTCCCCACGCCACACGTCCGGAGAGGCACAGCGTATCGAGTTGCTCGGGAGCGTAATCCTCGACGCGCGCGGCGAGCACGTCGTGCTCCCAGGCGCCCGCGGCGAGCTCGAAACCGTCCAGCTGCGCGATCACGGCGGCAAGGCCTTCCACGCCGCGCATACGGTCCTCCGCCACGGCGTGCTGCCAGCGCACCAGGAAGCGCATGAAGTCCGCAGCGCTGACCGGCTCGACTTCTGCACGCAGCCGGTTCAGGGTGTAACGGTGGATGCGAGCGAGCAACCGCCGGTCGCACCATTCGAGCGGCGCCTCCGGGGCGGGCGAGGTGAAGCGCCCGCGCAGCACCTTGCCCTGCGCTTCGAGCGCGGCGAGCGCTGCGTCGATGAGCGGGGTGTCGGGAAGATCGAGCGACTCGGCAAGGCCGCTCGCTGTGACGGGACCGAGCACTTCCAGGCGTGAGCGCGCGAGCTCTAGCGCCGCGTCTTCGCGGCTCCAGCGTTTTCGCAGCCGCTCGGGAATGTGAGGCGCTCCTCTCTGAGGAATAAGCGCGTTCAATTCATCGAAGCGCTCGAGCGCCACCCAGAAGCCTTTGGCATCGAAGGCGCGGCCAGCGGTGACGAGTTGTTGGAAGAGCGCGGGCCACTCTGACGGCGAGACCCCCTCCCTAGCCCTCCCCCTTGCAGGGGGAGGGAACGAAGAACTGGTGGAGCGGCCCACCTCGTCGGCGCGGATGAAGCCGGCGAGCATCAGCGCATCGTGCAGCTCATCGGGCGTATCCGCCTGCGGCCACGCTTCTTCGCGCACGCGCTGGATCGCCGCCGGGTCGAGCGCGCCCAGGTCGTCGGCGCTGCGCGGCTCGGTGGCGCGCCGCGTGTACACCGCGCGCGTGCGGCGCTCTTCCAGCGGCGCATCATCGAGGAAGGTGTACACCTCAGAGTTGAGGATTTCGTGGCACAGCACCGAAGGCTCGGGCGTGTCGCGCGCGACGCACTGCACTTCGCCGGACATCACGCGCCGCAAATGCTCCACGAGCTGCGGCAAGTCCATCGCTCCTTCCAGGCTGTCGCGCATCGCCTGGTCCACCAGCGGGTGCGCGGGCAACTCGCGTGCGCCCTGCAGGTTGTCCTGGCAGGCGATCGCGTCGGGGAATACCGCTGCCAGGATCTCCTCGGCCATCATGCGCTGGATCTGCGCCGGCACGCGCGCGCCGCGGCGGTTGCGCGGCACGGCGAGCGCGATCGTCGTCACCCAGCGCCAGCGCGTCTCGAATATGGGCGAGGCGAGGACCGCCTGGCAAAGCGTCTCGCGCACGGTGTCGGGCCGCAGGTAGCGGAAAACTTCGTCGAGCTGAAATGAATGCGCGGGCGCGAGCGACAGGATGAGCCCGTCTTCGGTGGCCGCGGCCTGCAGCTCGAAGTTGAAGCTCTGGCAGAATTTTTTCCTGAGCGCCAGGCCCCAGGCCTTGTTGATGCGGCTGCCGAGCGGCGCATGCAGCACCAGCTGCATGCCGCCCGCTTCGTCGAAGAAGCGCTCCAGCACCAGCGTCTCGTGGGTCGGGATCACGCCGAGCGCGCGCTTGCCCTCGCCCAGGTACGTGGCGAGCTGTTCTGCCGCGGAGCGCGTAAGAGCGTATTCGTCTTCCAGCCACGCCGCCGCGGCGTCCAACTCACCGGCCGAGCGCGGGGTCTCGGGTCCGGGCAGGCGTGCGTCGAGGTGCGCGCGCAGGCGCGACACCGCGGCACTTACCTCATCGCTGCGTGCGTGCGCCTCGCCGAGCCAGAACGGCATCGACGGCGGCTGCCCTTCGGCATCGGCCACGCGCACCGTGCCGGCGTTGATGCCCAGGATGCGCCAGGACGTGTTGCCGAGCTGGAACACGTCGCCGGGCAGCGATTCGACGGCAAAGTCTTCGTTCAGCGTGCCGATGAACTGTCCCTCGGGTTCGAGCAGCACCCGGTAATCGAACACCTCGGGGATCGCCCCTCCTGAAAGGATGGCCGTCATGCGCGATCCCGGGCGCGCGCGGAGCTTGCGATGCACTGCGTCGTAATGAACGAGCGCCGCGCGCCGGCCGCGCTTGCTCGCGTAGCCGGTCGCGAGCATCTGCACCACGTCTTCGAATTGGCCCTGCTGCAAGCCGCGGTAGGGATAGGCGCGGCAAAAAAGGTGGTAGAGCGCTTTTTCGTCCCATTCTTCGGCGGCAGACTCTGCGACCACCTGCTGCGCCAGCACGTCCAGGGGCTGCTCGGCGACATGGATGCGATCGAGCTCGCCCTGCAGCGCCGCGCGCACCATGGCCGCGCATTCGATCAGATCGTCCCGCGTGAGCGGGAAAACCCGCCCTTTGGGCAGGCCGGTCACGGTGTGCCCCGAGCGTCCGACGCGCTGCAGCAGCGTTGCAATGCGGTGCGGCGAGGAGACCTGGCAGACCAGATCGACGTGGCCGATGTCGATGCCGAGCTCGAGCGACGCGGTGGCCACCAGGACTTTGAGCCGGCCCTCGCGCAGCCTCGCTTCCGCAGCAAGCCGCGCTTCCTTGGCGAGGCTGCCGTGATGCGCGGCGACATGCTCGGCCCCCAGGCGTTCGCTCAACTGGTGCGCCATGCGCTCGGCCAGGCGCCGCGTGTTGACGAAAATGAGCGTGGTGCGGTGCGCCTCGACGAGCGCCACGAGCCTTTCGTAGATCTCCTGCCACACTTCGTGCGACATCACCGCTTCGAGCGGCGAGCCGGGCACTTCGATGGCGAGGTCGATGACGCGTCGGTGACCGCGATCTACGATCGCGCACGCGCCGTTTTCGAGGCCCGCAAGGAACTGCGCCACCTCTTCGATGGGCTTCTGCGTGGCCGACAGGCCGATGCGCTGCAGGCGCCGACCGCATACATGGTCGAGTCGTTCGAGAGACAGCGCGAGATGCGCCCCGCGGCGCGATTCGAGGACGGCATGGATTTCGTCCACGATCACCACCCGCGCCGTGGCGAGCATGGCGCGCGACTTCCGGGCGGTGAGCAGCAGATAGAGCGACTCGGGCGTCGTGACCAGGATGTGCGGCGGGGTCTTCAGCATGGCCGCGCGCTCGGCCTGCGGTGTGTCGCCGCTGCGCACGGCGGCCGTGATGCGCAGCAGCGGGTAGCCCATTTCTTCGGCGAGGCGGCGCATTTCGCGCCGCGGCTCGGCGAGGTTCTTGTGGATGTCAGCGGACAGGGCCTTCAGCGGCGAGACGTAGATGACGCGCACTTCATCGGGCAGAGCGCCCTGCTCCAGCCCTTCGCGCAGCAACTGGTCGACGGCGGTAAGAAAGGCGGCGAGCGTCTTGCCCGAGCCGGTGGGCGCGGCGACGAGCGTGTGGCCGCCGCCCCGGATGGCGCGCCAGCCTTCCAGCTGCGCGTCGGTGGGCGGCAGAACGCGCCCGCCCGGGTCGCGGAAATGCGCTTCCCACCAGCGGCGTACGATGGGATGGAAATCGACGGGAATCATGGCTGCGGCCTCAATATAACGCCAAGCCACGTGTCCCCCCGCCCGCGTATAGCGACATAATGAGGAACGTCCATTGGGGAGAAGTACATGCTCACGCTCTATCACGGCAGGACCTCGGTGTGCGCCATCAAAGCGCGCCTCGCGCTGGCCGAAAAAGGCCTCGACTGGGAGGGGAAGCTCCTGAGCTTGCGCGGCGATCAGTTCGATCCCGCCTACATGAAGCTCAACCCCAATGCCGTGGTGCCTACGCTGGTGCACGACGGCAAGGTGATCATCGAGTCGGCGGTGATTCTGTATTACCTGGACGATGCCTTTCCCGATCCGCCTTTGATGCCGGCTTCGGCCTACGATCGCTCCAAGGTCTACATGACCAATAAGCTCATCGACGAGTACGTGCACAACTCGTGCACCACGCTCACCTTCGCCACCGCGAACCGGGCGCCGATGCTGAGAATGGGCAAGGAAGCGCTGGAAGCGGAGCTGGCCAAGACGCCCGACGCAAGGCGCGCCGAAATCAAACGCCAGGTGGCCGAGCGGGGGCTGGACGCCCCGCTGGTGGTGGACGCGCTGAAGCACCATGAAAAGCTGCTGGACCGCATCGAGGACGCCATGAAAAGCGGGCGTTACCTCGCCGGCGAGGCCTACTCCATCGCCGACATCGCCGCCACGCCCTACGTGTGGCGCCTGGAGAAATTGAAATTGTCGCGGATATGGGACCGGCGCCCCGGCGTAGCGGCGTGGTACGAGCGCATGCGCGAGCGGCCCTCGTTCGATGCCGCGATCAGCAAGCTGCTGACGGCCGAAGACCTCGAGCGCTACGCGAGCTTCGAACCCGACCCCTGGCCGAAGGTGCAGGCGATCCTGCAGGGCTAACCGGTAGCGCCTGCAGGCTCAGCGGTAGCGCAGCGCGTCCATCAGCTCTTCCACGATGGCGTGCACGTCGCCGCGCTCCGCCGCGGTGGCCACGTGGGAGCGCAGGTGCCCTTCGAGCGTGATCTCGCCCGCCTTTTCCAGCGCGCCCTGCACGGCCTTGATCTGGCGCAGCACGTCCACGCAGTAGGCGTCATGCCGCTGCAGGCTCTGCAGGATGCTTTCCAGATGCCCCTTGGCAATGGAGAGCCGGCGCGTGACCACCTTGCGCGTGTCCTCCGGCATGCACAGCCGATCGCCGGCGGCATGGGCGCTGTGATCGTGCTTGTCGTTCATCGGGACTCCAGCACCTTCGCCTTGTAGCCTTCTCCCTCGACGGCGCGGACCAGCGCCTGCGGATCGGCTTTCCCGTCCACGCGGGCCCGCCCGTCCTGGAGGTTCACGGAGACGTTCTCCACCCCCGCCACGGCCTGCAGCGCCGTGGTCACCGAGTGCACGCAGTGGTTGCAGGTCATTCCGACGACGTTCAAAGTGATCATCATGGCTCCTGTGCAAATAACGCAACGACCCGTCCCTACGGGGGAGGGTCTAAAGCAATTCTACACGAATCGCGCCGTTGACGCAGGGGTATTTTGCATGCTACCTTTCGCCTTGCACCCCACCCTGTGGGGGAGGGTCGTGTCATTAGGGAAGCCAAGCAGATGTTCCACGCCCGTTCACCCGCCGCCTTGTTGCTGGCCTGGATCGCCGCCGCTGCGCTTGCGGTGCCGGCATGGGCCCAGCATGCCAACCATCAAGTCGACTTCAGCGACACCCAGAAGTGGTCGCGGGTTTTCGACAATCCGCTGCGCGATGAATGGCAGAAGCCCGTCCAGGTGATACGGGCGCTTCGGCTCAAGCCGACCAGCCGCGTGGCGGATATCGGCTCGGGCACCGGTTATTTCGCGATACGGATCGCGCGCATGGTGCCCCAGGGACGCGTGTTCGGCGTGGATACAGAACCCGCGATGGTAAAGTTCTTGGCCGAGCGCGGCAAGCGAGAGGGGCTCGCCAACCTGACATCCATCGAGGGGGCGCCCGAGGACCCGAAGCTTCCCGGCGCGGTCGACGTTATGCTCATGGTTGACGTGTATCATCATATTGGCGATCGCGTCGGCTATCTTCGCGCCGTACGCAGATACCTCGAGCCGCGCGGACGCCTTGCGATCATCGATCACGTGGACACGCCCGGCAGCGTCCTGAAGGACGAGCGAACCGCCCCGCGCCGCATCAAAGCCGAGCTCAAGCGCGCAGGCTACGAGCTCGCGGCGGAGCACTCGTTCCTTCCGGAGCAGTACTTCTTGATCTTCAAACCCGCGGCGCGCTGAACGAAGGACCGACCACATGGCGAGTCAGATTCTGGAAATCGGCATCCGCGGCATGAGCTGCGCGAGCTGTGTCGCGCGCGTCGAAAAGGCGCTCAACCGGCAACCGGGCGTGGCCGCCGCCCGGGTGAATCTCGCCACGGAAAGGGCGCGCGTCGAATACGATCCCGCTGCCACCTCGGCCAGGGAGATCGCCGCTTCCGTCGATAAGGCCGGTTATGCGCCGGTGGTGGACGAGAGCGAGCTCTCGGTTCGCGGAATGACGTGTGCAAGCTGCGTCGCGCGCGTGGAGCGGGCGCTTCGGAAGCTGCCCGGGGTCATCGAGGCGAGCGTCAATCTCGCTTCCGAACGTGTGCGCGTGCGTTACTTTCCCGCGAGCACCGGCGTCGCCGCGTTCCGCCAGGCGATCGCGAGCGCGGGCTACGAGGTGCGCGTGGATGAGACAAGCGAGGGGGGGCGCTCTGCCGAGGAAGAACAAAGAGCGCGCGAGCTCGCGGCCATGCGGCGCGAGCTGCTTCTCGCCATCGCGCTCAGCATCCCGCTCGCGCTGCTCGCCATGGGGCCACTGTACCCGCCGTTCCAGGACTGGCTCATCGCGATCGGGCTCGAGGAGCGGTTGCTCAATCTGGTCATGTTCGCGCTCGCCACGCCGGTGCTGGTGTGGCCGGGGAGGCGCTTTTTCGTTGCCGGATGGAAGGCCTACCGGCACTTGAGCCCGGACATGAACAGCCTGGTGATGACCGGAACCGGTGCGGCCTACGGCTACAGCGTCGTGGTGACGTTCGCGCCCCAGTGGCTGCCCGAAAACGCCCGCCATCCCTATTACGAGGCGGCGGCCGTCGTCATCACGCTCGTGTTCCTGGGCAAATTCCTGGAAGCGGTGGCCAAGGGCCGTGCCAGCGAGGCGATCCGCAAGCTTCTCAGCCTCGGTGCCCGCACCGCGCGCGTTCTGCGCGACGAGAGCGAAGTCGAAATACCGATCGAGGCGGTGTGTCCGGGCGACATCGTTTCGGTACGCCCGGGCGAGAAGATCCCGGTCGATGGCAGCGTCACGCAGGGCTCGAGCTACGTGGACGAATCCATGGTGACCGGCGAGCCCGTTCCCGTCGCCAAGCACCCGGGTGAAAAGGTGATCGGCGCAACGATCAACCAGACGGGCGCTTTTCGCTTCAGGGCGGAGGCGGTCGGCGCGGACACCGTGCTCGCCCAGATCGTCCGTCTGGTCCAGGGAGCGCAAAGCGCGAAGCTCCCCATCCAGTCGCTCGCCGATCACATCGTTGCCGTGTTCACGCCGGTGGTGCTCGTGATCGCGGCGCTCACCGCCCTGGTGTGGCTTGCATTCGGTCCGGAACCCGCGCTGACGTTCGCGCTGGTCAACGCGGTCGCGGTGCTGGTCATCGCCTGCCCTTGCGCTATGGGGCTCGCCACGCCGGCCGCCGTCATGGTGGGCACCGGCCGGGCGGCGGAGCTCGGTGTCCTCTTCCGGCGCGGCGAGGCGCTCGAAACCTTGAGCCGGGTGAAGGCGGTCGCCTGGGACAAGACCGGCACGCTGACTCTGGGCAGGCCCGAGCTGACCGATTTCGCGGTGGCCGCGGGCTTCGACGAAACCGAGGTCCGCGCTTCGGTCGCCGCGGCCGAGGTTGCGAGCGAGCACCCGGTGGCGCGGGCTATTGTGAACGCGGCTCGCGCGCAGGGGCTCGCGCTGCCTGAAGCGCAAGGATTCGACGCGCTGCCCGGGTACGGCGTGCAGGCGCGCGTCGACGATCGCCCCGTGCACGTGGGCGCGGACCGCTACATGGCGCGGCTCGGCATCTCGGTCGAGCCGTTTGCCGAGACCGTGCAGCGCCTCGCCGAGGAAGGAAAGACACCGCTCTACGCGGCCATCGACGGGCGTCTCGCCGCCGTCTTGGCCGTGGCCGATCCGCTCAAGCCCGGCGCGCGGGACGCTATCGCACGGCTGCGTGCGATGGGCATCCAGTCCGCCATGATCACCGGTGACAACCGCCGCACCGCACAGGCCATTGCGCGCCAGCTCGGTATCGAGCATGTCCTTGCGGAAGTGCTCCCCGAGGGCAAGGTGCAGGCCGTCATCCAGATCCAGCAGCGGGCCGGGCTGACCGCATTCGTGGGCGACGGCATCAACGATGCGCCGGCGCTCGCCCAGGCCGATGTAGGGCTTGCCATGGGCAACGGCACCGACATTGCCATCGAAACCGCCGATGTCACCATCATGAACAGCGAACCGCATAGCGTTTTCGCCGGACTCACGGTGGCGCGCCGGACGCTGCGCACCATACGCATGAACCTGTTCTGGGCGTTCTTCTACAACGTGCTGCTCATCCCGGTGGCCGCGGGGGCGCTCTACCCCGCTGCGGGGTGGCTGCTCAACCCGGTGCTGGCGGGCGCCGCCATGGGACTGTCGAGCGTGTTCGTGCTCGCCAACAGCCTGCGGCTGAAACGCGTGTCGCTCGGCGCGCCCCGCGTGTCGCAGCACCCGCACGGAGAAGACGCCGGCGGCGCGCTCGAGCTGCTGCCCGTGGCCGAGCGCGCCGGGAACGGTTGATTCTTACCGGGAGATATTCATGGAACGTCGCGACCACGCACGGTGTCTCGCCTGATGTCGGGCGCGCCGGACTTTTTCAGGTGGTGTGTGCTGGCTTGTTTCGCGGCCGCCGCGCTTGCCACGGCGCCCGTCTGGGCAGCCAGCCCGCTGCTCGAAGAAGCGGCGGCGCAGGTGCTTCCCCACGAGGGCCACCAAAGCAGGGTGGCGCTCGGCGCGAGCATGGTCAAGCTCGCTCGGGCAGGCGTGATCGACCAGCGCAAGTTCGAGGCGCTTTACGCAGCGCGCGGGGGCCTCCCGGCGGAATTCAAGGACATCCTCAGCAAACCCACTTTCCGGCCGATGCGGATCACGCGGGAGAACGCTCAGGTTTATGTAAACCTTCTGTGGTCGCTGGGACTGGCGAACCGGATGGCCGCCAACGAGGCGAGCCCGCTCAACGGTCGCGACCGCTTTCGCTACGCCTCCACCGGCGGCTGGACCCTCGGCAAGGAAGCCAACGGCGGCGCCTACTTCAACAGCTTCCCGATCGTCGAGCTGAGCGCGCCCCAGGAGGCGCTGGTGGTGGCGGTCGCCCGGAACAGTTATCGTCCCTGCTGCAATAATTCGACTTTTTTCCAGGACTGCAACCACGGATCGGCGCTGCTCGGGCTGCTTGCGCTGGGCGCCTACCAGGGGCTCAGCGAAGCGCAGCTCTACCGTGAGGCGCTCGCTTTCAACGCCTTCTGGTTCACCCACCAGTACGTCCATACCGCGCTTTATTTCCAGGTGGTGAAAGGCATTGCCTGGAAGGATGTCGACGCGCGGACCGTCATGGGCGCGGAGTTTTCCAGTGCCAGCGGGTGGCAGGCGAATGTCGCCAGGGAGCTGCAAACGCGCGGTATTCTGCCGAGCCAAGGCAATTCGGATTGCAGCGCCTGAACGAGACATCTGAAGAAGGGACGCGAACATGCAACACGGGGACGGGCAACGGGCGGAGAACGCGGCGCTGCGCCTTGCCTCGGGAACATTGACACTCCTTCTGGCCATCGTGCTGCTGCCTGCGCTCGCCGCCGCACCGGCGCCGAAGGCCACGCCGCGGCTGCAGAGCCTGCAGATCGATATCTGGCCGGAATACGACCGTCCCGCCGCGCTGGTGATCCTGAGAGCCGAGCTCGCCCAGGACGTCGCCCTGCCTGCGGCGCTGACGCTGCGGCTTCCCGCTTCGTCGGGAGGACCTGCGGCGGTTGCCTACGCCAAGGCCGACAAGGGCGAGCTTTTCAATCTGAAATACGACCGCTCGGACGCGAAGGATTTCATCACGCTTCGGTTCAGTGTTCCGGAGCGCTCCTTCCACGTGGAGTTCTACGATCCGATCTCCACGGGCGCGAGCGAGCGCAAATACCGCTTTGTCTGGCCGGGCGACCTGCCGGCGGACCGGGTGAACGTGCTGGTGCAGGAGCCTGCGGAGTCGAGCGATTTTTCAGTCCAGCCGGACTTGAAAGACGTATCGACCGGCCCGGACGGCCTGCGCTATCGCTCGGCGCAACTCGGAGCGTTCAATTCGGGCAAAGCGTTTCCGATCGAAATCCGCTACACCAAGAACGACGCGCGCACTTCGGCGGAGATCCTCAAGCCGAGCGGAGCGACGGCGGCTGCAGCGCCGGAGCCCACCACAGACCCGCAAAGAGGGGCTTCTTCCCAGCTGCTGCTCGCCCTCGGGGTGATCTTGCCGCTGCTTCTGGCCGCTCTGACCGGATTCCTGTGGTGGCGCCAGCGCCCGCGGCGAGCGGCAGAACGCTCCGGCGGTGCGGGGTTCTGCACCAAATGCGGCAATCCCACCGCCGTGGGCGACCGCTTCTGCTCGAAGTGCGGCGCAGCGATCGGCTAGCTCGAAGCTCGCCGCACCGCCTACCCGATCCTCGCCAGCGCGGGAAACGTCCGAAGCAGCCAGAGCGAGAACACCGTGAGCTGGCCGCTGACCATCGCCGCGCCCATCGCGGTCATGGTCGCGCCCGCGGCCACTTGAAGGTAGCGTCCCAGCCGCCGCGCCGACTTGAGCGCGTTGAGGAAAGGCCGCGCGAACAGCGCTGCGGCGAGGAACGGCAGCGCCAGTCCCGCGGAGTAGGCGGCGAGCAGCAGTATGCCGCCCTGAAGCGTGGACGAGACGGCGCTCATCGTCAGGATGGCTCCGAGCACCGGACCGATGCACGGGGTCCAGCCGAACGCAAACGCGACGCCGAGCAGAAAGGCCGAAGTCGGCCCGGTGCCCGGGATCGCGCCGTGGAAGCGGACGTCGCGCTCGAACCAGGGCAGCTTCAGCGCGCCCGCGATCAGCAGGCCGAAAATGATCACGATGATGCCCGCCGCGATATTGGTTTCGTAGCGGAAGCGCAGCAGCAACTGGCCAAGCGCGGTGGCACTCGCCCCCAGCGCCATGAACACGGCCGAGAACCCCAGCACGAAGCACAGGCTCAAGCCCAGCACCGACAGCCGTTGCGCCAACTGCCCGCCCTGCGAAACCGTCTTGCCGGCGACCAGCGACAGGTAGCCCGGTACGAGCGGCAGCACGCAGGGCGAAAGAAACGAAACGACCCCCGCGGAGAACGCGATGGCGACGCCGAGCCCGGACGCGTCGCTCATTCGCGCAATTTGGCGATGAGCGGCAGGATTTTTTCCTGGAGAACTCGTTCGTTGAGGGCGCCGATGTGCTTGTAGGCGATCCGCCCGTCGCGGTCGACGACGAACGTCTCGGGCACGCCATAGACGCCCCACTCGATCGCGACCCGGCCATCGATGTCGGCCCCGGTCCTCGTATAGGAATCCCCCAGCTCGTTCAGCCAGCGCTCGGCATCCTCGGGCCGGTCCTTGTAATTCAGCCCGTGGATCGGCACCACGCCCTTCTCCTTGAGCCCCATGAGCAGCGGGTGCTCTTCCCGGCAGGCGGTGCACCAGGACGCGAACACATTGACCAAAGACGGCTCGCCTTTCAGGTCGGCGCTGGACAGTCCCAGGGTGCGGCCTTTCACCGGGGGCAGGCTGAATTCGGGGACCGGCTTGCCGATGAGCGGCGACGGTATGATGCGCGGGTTCATGGTGAGGCCGATCCCGAACAGGACGACGAGCACCACGAACACGGCCACCGGCACGAAGGCCGACGAGCGTATGTTGCGCAGCGGCCCGTTTTGGCTTCCCGCCGCAGCGGGCTCGCTGACACCCGGCGCGAGCGCCGTGCTCGGCGCAGCGGGTGGCTGATGAATGTCCATGCGGTTCTCCGTTGGCTGCCTCTATTCGTCGCAGCAGTTGACGAGCTTGTTCACGATGTCCTGCAGCGTCCAGGGCTTGTCCGCGGCGGCGGCCGCCTTGAAGCCGGAGGGGTCGATGAGCTTCAGGCGCAGCGCCCAGAACATCGAGTAGGCCTTGTAGGCGCGGTCGAACATTTCCTTCGCCTCGGCCTTCTTGCCGTCCGAGCGCAGCTTCGTGCCGACTTCCATCAGCCGCATGGTGGTGGCGAGCAGGTGCTTGGCGATGCACCAGGTCTCGCCTTCGTGCCGCTCGATCATCCGGGCGAGCAGCGCCTTGCGCATCTCCCGGACCTCCTCCATCAGATCGAAGTACTCCGGCGCATCGGTCTTCATGCCGGTGAAGAAGAAATGCTCTTCCAGGCTGATGAGGTTCATGATGGCGATGCTCAGGTCCTCTTCGATCGAAAGATCCACTTTCCCCGAGGCCCTGAGCGCGTCGACCTTTTTGCGCAGCACTTCGAAATCGTGCACGTCTGTTTTCATGGTGGCCTCAAAGAGCGAAAACAGTCAGGCCGAGCGCCACCATGGCGCCGCCGCCCCACAAGCGCAAGCTGCGCGTGCGCCGCTTTTTCCACACCTGGACCTTGTCGAGCAGCGTCTTGTCGCTCGAGATGAGCAGGATGACGATGAGCGGCAGCACGAACACGGCGTTGTAGAGCATCAGGTAACCCAGGCCGTTGGCGAAGCTCGCCTGATCGTGCAGCAGCCCGAGCACCAGCAGGTAGGGCCCGCCGGTGCAGGGAAACTCGCACACGCCCACCAGGGCGCCCAGCGCGAACGCCGAGGGCAGCGACGCCCGCTCCATCAGCACGGCCATGCGCTGGTGTGTCGACTGCGGCAGGCTCAGCTTGATGGGAAAGCTCGGCACGAAGGCGTTCGCCAGGCTCACCAGCCCCAGCAGCACCAGCAGCGTTGCGCCTACTTTGGCCATGAAATGCGGCGTGTCGAACAGGTGCAGCGTCTGCAGGATGCCCAGCCCGATGAGCGAATAAACGAGGAAAATCCCGAGCACGTAGGCCGCGCCTATCCACAGAATGTGGCTGCGCAGCTTTCCCAGGCTGAGCAGGAATGCGATGGTGAGAATCAGGATCGAGAAGGCGCAGGGATTGATGCTGTCGATGAGCGCCGAAACAAGCACCAGCGGCAGCAGCCACTGGCCCTCGCCTGAAAGCTCCCACAGCGCCGAGGTCGCGACGTTGCCCGACTTGAGGAAAATCACCGAGCCGACGAGCAGTCCGCCGATGGCGATCAGTAGCGCGAGTCTGCCACTCATGGCGGTCTACGGCCTCACCAGCGCGGCCATCTGGAGCTCCAGCGGCCGGCCCCGGTCGTTGTCGATGGTGACGATGCGGTCGATCGGTCCGACACCGGAGGGCCCGTGCGCCGCCGGATCGAACACGACCTCGATCTGCACGGCCTGTCCCGGGGCCACCGGCTCACTGATCGTCGGCGCTACGCCGTGGCCCGGCATGCCGAAGGGACCCTTCTTGCGCGAGGGCGTGATGAGCGTGGCCTCGGTGCACATGCAGGAGGTGTAGATCTTGTTGATCGTGACCGGGGCGCCGCTCTCGTTGCTGACCCAGTACTTGTGCGACACCTTGCCTGCCGCCATGGAGATCTTGCCGAAGTCGTAAGAGGGCTTGGCAGCAACCAGCGGCCCCGCGGGGGCCGCCTTGGCGGCGGGCGCGGCCTGGGCAGCAGGCGCGGCTGCCTTGGGCTTGGCCGCCTTCTGCTGGGACACGAAGACGCCAACGGCGATCGCCACCGCCGTCAACGAGATCAGGCCGTACATCGTCCTGCGTGTTGCCGGTTTCATCGTTTCCATGTGATTCCTCTCTTGTCTCTCTTCATCATGTGCGTGGTTCTGACAATTCAGCGCTTCTCGTAGACCTTCTGTGGGCCGCCGCCGAAAATCAGGATGTCGTAAGGCTGGTAGGGGCCATCCATTCCGGGGGCGCTCGGCGGCATGCCGGGGGTCGCGAGCCCTTTTGCCTTAGGCCGTTCGCTCAGCAGCCGCTTGATGGTCTGCGCCGGCACGTGGCCTTCGATCACATAGCCGCCGACTTCTGCGGTGTGGCACGAGCGGAGCGCGACCGGCACGCCCGTCCTGTCCTTCACCGGCGTGACGTCCGACATCATGCTTACGGTGACGTTGAAGCCCTGCGCCTTGAGATGATTCACCCAGCTCGCGCAGCAGCCGCAGGCGGGCGATTCGTACACCGTGATTGCGGGCGGGGCTGCGAACGCGGAAAGAGGCGACAGCGCCAGCCCCAGCGCGAGCCCCAGGCGCCCGACGGCGCGCGGGGGCTTCACTTGATCTCCCAGCGAAACGTGCGCGTGGCGATGCCGCCGACCTGCTCGATGTGCAGCTCGAGCGAATCAGGCTGCGCGGCAAGCGGCTTGAACTGCAGCAACCCCTTGCGATGGTGGCCTCCCGGGGCGCTGCCTTGCCATGCGAGCGGCGCGTGCTTCTGCCCCGACGGCTCCACGAGGTAGGCCACCTTGGCGAGGTCTTCCCCTAAGTCGCCCGAATGGGTGGTCAGCGCCACTTCGAACTCCCAGGCGCTTGCGCCGGGCGCCAGCGGTCGCGGCGTGACGCTCACCGAGACGCCGCCATCCTTGTTCGTTTGCGTCGGCAAAGCCTTGCTTGCGCCGCGCGCGGTTTGTACGATCGCCTGGCTCGCGCCGGCGAATTCCACGCCAGTGAATGCGACGCCGGCCGATAGGGCCAGCAACGCGATTCCTATTCCCCTTGCCTTGCTGCTTTTCATGTCAGTTACCTCTTGTGTCCTTTCTGCTACTCAATGTCCTCATGGTTCGTCCGGTCGCGCAATGCGCGGGCTGATTCGAGCGAACCGAGCTTGCAGGCGAGGCGCCTATTCGGAACCGCAGGCGGGCGAAGAACCGGGATTTCGGTGGCCGACCGGCCTGGGTGAGGGCGCCCGACTCCAGCTACCGCTGCAGCGGGCGGAGGATCAGATCAAGAGTCTTTGCGTGCGCAGGTACAGGGCTGTGCCTGCGCGCGACGGAAGGCGGAAAGGGCGCCCGGACCGCGGCGCGGCAGGGGCAACAAACAAGGCCGTTCGCTGCATCGCGACAGCCGCTGCCACCGCAATGCCCTTGGCAGAGGGCAGCGCGAGCAGCGATGGCTGCGCCACCATCCGATCGTGCAAGTCCTGGCAGCAGAGCTCACTCCCGTCCGCGGTGACACTCGATGCGACAGGCAGGCCGGCTGGATTCCCTATCGAGCGCGACATGCCGGGCTGCGTCGCCTCGAACTTCGTGCCCAGGTCGGCCTCTTCGTGCGGGCACGACGGTTGAAGGGCTGCGGCAACCGCATACGCGCCCCAAGCCAGAAGGACGCTCATGCACGCCATCAGCAGCGCCTGGTACGGTCGGCTGCCGGGCTGGAGCGCGAATTTTGCTGAAATGGTCACGTTGGTGCAGTCCACCTGTGCGGAACATGGGCAGACACGCCCATGCTACGGACTGGCATCCTTATAGCATTGATCTATGACGCCCATGCTACAGAGGCATCCTTATCGCATTGAGGCCCCATGCTACGGATTGGCATCCGGGTCGCCTTGATCTATGTCAAGGCCGCCGGGGAAGCCGGAAAGTCGAGCTCGAACACCGTGACGCCGTCGCGCGACGCGGCCCTGGTGCGGCCGCCGTGCGCTTCGGCGATCGCTTTGGTGATGGCAAGGCCCAGGCCCGTTCCTTCTGTGCGGTTTTCCTCGGGAAGCTCGGCGCGATAAAACCGCTCGAACAGCCGTTCAAGATGCTCGGCCGGGATTTCGGGCCCGGTGTTGCTCACCCGTATGCGCACTGCCCCGCCGGCTTCCTGTTGTACGTCGACGCGCACTTCACCGCCGCGCGGCGCATGGCGGATGGCGTTGGACAGAAGGTTGCCTGTGGCGCGGCGTATCATGAGCCGGTCGCCCCGCAGCACGGCTCGACCCGAACGCTCCAGTCGAACGCCCTGCTCTTCGGCCAACGCGCTGAAAAAATCGAGCAGCTCCGCCACTTCGGCGTCGAGATCCACCAGTTCGTATCTGGGCACCACCAATCCGTTGTCCGCCTTCGCGAGGTACAGCATGTCCGAGGCCATGCGCGCCAGGCGATCCATGACTTCGAGGTTGGCGTAGAGCGCGTCGCGGTACTGCTCGGCCGAGCGCGGGTGCGAAAGCGTCACCTGGGTCTGCGCGAGCACGTTCGCTATGGGCGTGCGCAATTCGTGGGCGAGGTCGTCGGAGAAATGGGACAGCCGGCGAAACGATTCTTCCAGCCGGGAGAGCGCGCCGTTGAACGCCTTCACCAGCTCGGTCAGTTCGCTCGGCACGCCGTCGAGCGAAAGGCGTTCGGTCAGGCGGCTGGCGGTGATGCCTTGCGCCGTCGTGACCACCCTGCGCAGCGGGTCGAGGCCGCGGCGCGCGGCCCACCAGCCGAGCAGCACGCACAGCGGAATACCGATCCCGATCGCGATCCAGAGGGTGCGCCGGAACGCTTTCATGAACGCCTCATGGGGCGCGATGTCCAGGGCGATGGCGACGATGGCCGGCTTCGATTCCAGCATGGCGGTGCGCACGGTGGCGGCAATCCCGCGCAGCGTATGGCCGCCATGCTTCCAGGTCACGGGGGCCGGCAAGCGCTCATCGAGCGCCGCTCTTGCCTCGTTCAAAAGCCTGTCAGGGAAGACTGCGCCCGGGGTCACAAACACCAGGCGCCCATCCGGCGATGTCACCGAGGCCGAAAACCCCAGTCGTTCGAGCAATGCCGGGCCGAGCTTCCCCGCCAGCACGTCCAATTCGTGCATGGATTGCACCCTGGAGAGCGCATCGCGCATGAGCTGCAATCCGGTATTCAGGGCAACCCTGTCCTGTTGGTCGAAGTGCCTTTCCATGGCGACACTGATGACAGAACCGGCCGCAAACAGCAGTGCGGCAGCGGACGCCGCGAAAAAGGCGGTGAGGCGGCCGGTGACGGATCGGCTCCGGATCATGGCTCGCCGGGGACTTCCAGCACGTAGCCCATGCCTCTCACGGTGCGGATCAGCTTCGGCTCGAAGTCGTCGTCGATCTTCGCTCGCAGCCGCCGCACCGCCACGTCGATCACCTTGGTGTCGCTGTCGAAATTCATGTCCCAGACCTGCGAGGCGATGAGCGAGCGCGGCAGCACTTCGCCCTGCCTGCGCAACAGCAGCTCGAGCAGGGCAAACTCCTTGGCGGTGAGGTCGATGCGCCTGCCCGAGCGCGTCGCCCGGCGCCGCATGAGGTCGAGCTCCAGGTCCGCGGCCCTCATGAAATCGGGTTCCCGGGTCTTGCCGCGGCGCAGGATATTTCTGATGCGCGCCAGCAACTCGGAGAACGCAAACGGCTTGACGAGATAATCGTCGGCGCCCAGCTCCAGCCCCTTCACGCGGTCGTCCACCTGGTCGCGCGCAGTGAGGAACAGCACCGGCACGTGCTTGCCGGCGCGCCGCAGCGCCTGCAACACGGCCCAGCCGTCCATGCCGGGAAGCATGACGTCGAGCACCATCAGGTCATGGTCATCCTCCAGGGCGGCGTGCAAACCGTCCAAACCGTTTCGCGATAAATCAACGACGAATCCGGCTTCGGACAGCCCCTGCTTCAGGTAGCTGCCCATGCTGGGATCGTCTTCGACGATGAGGATCTTCATTGCTCCTTGCACCGGGTTGCGAATGCGAAGTGTATCTGCTCGCCATTCCGGGCAGATAAGGTTTCGCAAATGTAAACGCAGCGATACCTTCTCGTCGCCGAGCGTTGCCTACCATGAGCGCTGAACTGTTCACCGGGACCGTTCCAGATTCATAACCCTACAAGGAGCAAGCCATGAGAAAGAAACTCGCCGTAGCGATCGCAGCGACCATCCTCAGCCTTCCCGCGTTCGCCCAGGTCAGCGCGTCATATACCACGGACACCCTGCAAGTCGCCAAGACGATAGCCCTGAAGGACGGTTCCAGCGTCACCGTATACGAGGACGGCAAGATGGCGATGGAAGATCGCTTCGGCAGATCGATTTCC
>Ga0156229_1225_pt2 | contig 21479 bp, 14 predicted proteins | sample RifCSPlowO2_12_FD_116156 | JGI IMG/M metagenome (GOLD analysis project Ga0156229, IMG submission 116156) | Betaproteobacteria bacterium RIFCSPLOWO2_12_FULL_66_14 | reverse complement strand
AATTTACCGAGGCCTGGGCACAGCAGGTGCTCGTCGAGAATCGCCCCGGCGGCGGCGGCAACATCGGCGCGGACGCGGTGGCCAAGTCGGCGCCCGACGGCTACACGATGCTCATGACGACCGCCAGTCTGGCGATTGCGCCGAGCCTGTACCGCAAGCTCACGTATGATCCGGTGAAAAGCTTTGTCCCGGTCAGCCAGATCATGAGCACCTACCTGGTGCTCGTAGTGCATCCGAGCCTGCCGTCCGATCTGAAGGGATTGATCGCGCTTGTCAAGGCGCAACCCGGCAAGCTCAACTACTACCACATGGGTCCGGGTTCGGGGCTTCACCTCACTGCGGAGATGTTCCGGGCCGCCGCAAATATCGACTTCACCATGGTGATCTACAAGGGCGACGGCGAAGCCGTTCCCGCGCTGCTCCGGAACGAAGTGCAGATGTCGTTCCTGAATCCGACCGCCTCCGTGCAGCAGGTCAAGGCCGGAAAGCTTCGTGCCCTGGCGCAATCGGGCACATCGAGGGGCAGCGCATTCCCGGACGTGCCGACCATGGCCGAGCTCGGCTATCCCGAGGTCAATTATGTCGGCTACCTCGGTTTTTTCGTGCCGGCGGGAACGCCGCGGGACGTCGTCAACAAGATCGCCTCCGAAACCATCCGCGTAGTGCGGCTGCCTGACATCCGGGCCCGGATGCCCGTCTGGGGCGGCGACTCGGCCGGCACCACGCCCGAGGAGTTCGGCGCCAAGTTCCGGGAGGACATTGCGCGCTACGCCAAGATCATCAAGCAGGCCAAGGTTCCACCCGTGGATTGATTCATTGTTCGCCCGCTTTGCATCTGAGGCGCACCTCAATGGACATAATCGGGGTGGTGCGTCGCTCGCGAAACGCCGGGACTGAACTTCACGGCGCGTCTTCCCTGGCCCGTTCCTGCAGCTGCGCACATGGGTTTTCCTATCCGTTCGCGCCGCGGCTTCAACGATCCACGCATGTGCAGGCCGAGTGCGTCAGCGCCGGGGCCGTCCGGCCCGCGACCTGGATCCGCGGGACCCTGCCGGTTCGGCCAGGAACCCCAGCACATCCGCGCTCGCGGCGAGCGGCACCGCCTCGACCTTTTCGTGCACGGGATAGCGCTCGCTTCCCGGGTGGACGATCCAGGCGCGATCGAGCTTCAAGTCGGCGAGCGCGACGTGCAGCGATTTCGTCATTCCCGGTGCCGCGCCGTATTTGAACTCCACGCCGTAGCGGCGGCCGCGATGGACGAGCAGGAGGTCAAGCTCGGCGCCGGCGTGAGTACCCCAGAAGTAGGCCTGAGCGCGCGGGGCGAGCGCAAGAACCTGCTCCAGGGCAAAGCCCTCCCACGACGCCCCGAGCTTCGGATGCGCCTCGAGCTCGTCCCAGGCTTCGGTCCCCAATAGCAGGTGGAGCAGGCCGCTGTCGCGGATGTAGAGCTTCGGCGCCCGGTACTGGCGCTTCGCAAGGTTCTCGAACCACGGCTGGAGCTGGCGCACGACGTAGGTCCCCATGAGGATGTCGAGATAGCGCCGCACGGTGTGCTCGTTTACGGCAAGAGAACGCGCGATCTCGGCGCCGTTCCAGATCTGGCCATGGTGGTGGGCGAGCATCATCCAGAAGCGCCGCAGGGCCTGCGCCGGAACACGGATGCCGAGTTGCGGCACGTCGCGCTCGAGAAAGGTGCGCGTGAAGTTCTCCCGCCAGCTCATGCTCGCGGGCTCGTCCGCGGCAAGGAATGAACGCGGGAAGCCGCCCCGCAGCCACAGTCTCCTGAGGTTGCGCGTACCGACCTCCCCGAGGTCGAAACCGCCGAGGTCGACGAATGCGACTCGCCCGGCGAGCGTCTCGGAGACGCCGCGCACGAGGTCGGGCGACGCGCTGCCGAGAATCAGGAAGCGGGCCGGTGTGCCCCTGCGGTCCGCGAGCGGCCGCAGGGCAGCGTACAGTGCCGGTGCCCGTTGGATCTCGTCGATTACGACCAGCCCCCGCAGGGGAGCCAGACTCAACTCCGGGTCGGCCAGGCGCGCCCGGCCCGCCGCGGTTTCGAGATCGAAGTAGTGCGCGTTCGCGCGGTTCCGGGCGATCTCCCGGGCGAGCGTCGTCTTGCCGCACTGGCGTGGACCGAGCAGCGTGCAGACCGGGTTGTGCGCCAGCGCGCGCCCGATCTCGGCCAGACGCCGGGGCCGCTGGAGGATTTTTGATCCTTGCATTTCTGTACCTAGGATACAGAAATGCAAGGATCCTGCAACCCCTGGGGCTCGACCAAGTACTTCCCGAGCCCCCTCCTAAGTTGCTCATCACCCGCGTGCCGTATCAATAGGCCAGCACCCTCCTCACCGCCGTCGCGATCTTCCCCGGATCGGGCGTGACGAACTCTTCGAGCGGCAGACTGTAAGGCACCGGCACATCGGCGCGCGCCACGCGCGCGATGGGCGCTTTCAGAGCGCGAAACCCCCGCTCGGCCACGGTGGCCGCGATTTCGGACGCGATCCCGCCGCGCAACGGACATTCGTCCACCACCACCAGCCGCCCGGTGCGCGCCACCGAATCGAGTATCGTCTTTTCGTCCAGGGGCACGAGCGTACGTGGATCGACCACCTCGACCTCGATGCCTTCTTTCGCCAGCGCTTCGGCGGCGATGAGCGAGTAGTGCGCCATCAAGGAATTGGCGACCACCGTAACGTCGCGCCCGCGACGCTTGATGTCTGCCTTTCCGAACGGTATCGGCGCTCGTTGCTGCGGCACGTCGGATTCGACGCCCAGCAGCTTCGCATGGCTCACCATGACCGTGGGATTCGGGCTGGCAAGCGCCGTGCGCACCAGGCCATACACGTCCGCCGCGCACGAGGGCGCGACGATTTCGAGCCCGGGCGCGTTCCAGAGCATGGCCTGCGGGCTCTGGCTGTGCTGCGCGGCGCCGCCGCCCCGTACCCCGTGCAGCATGTGGTAAGTCACCGGTGCCCGCAGGTGGCCGCACGACATGTAGTGCGCCACCGCGGCCTCGTTGGTGATCTGCGACCAGGCGAGAAAACTGAAGGAAGCCGTGCCCAGATCGACGAACGGTCTCATGCCCGCCATGGCGGCGCCGGCACCGACGGCGGCGAGGCCGGCCTCGGCGGTGGGCGGATCGAAGACGCGATCGGGAAAATCCTGTTTCAGGCGGTCGGTGAGCGTGCGCTGCGGGCCGAGCCCAAGCACGTAGCCGCCGATAATGCTAACGGTCGGGTCGCTGCGCAGGCCGTCGTGCAGCGCGTCCACGAACGCCGCGGCATAGCTTTGCTTTGTCGCAGTCATCATGCTGCGCCCTCCTGAACGAACACATGCTCCAACGCCGTCTCCGGGCGCGGCAGCGGGCTTTGCAGCGCGAACTCGACGGCGTCGGCGATCAGCTTGCCGGTGGCCTCATCGAGCGCATGAATTCTTCGGACCGATTCCGCGCCGCCCGCCGCCAGCTCGCGGGCCAGACGCAATACGGGATCGTAATGCTCGTACCAGTCTTTATGCAGGCCGTCGGTGCCGGCTTCTCCCGTGGCCATGCGAAGCTCGGTGATGCCGGTCGCGAGCTCCGGCCACAGCGGATTGCTTCCCGCCCAGCGCGGCGTCATCGCTTCGATGAACACCGGCCCCTTGCCGGAGCGGCAACGGGATACGGCCTTCGTGACGACCTTGTGCACGGTCGCGGCATCGAAGCCATCGACGCGCACCGTCGTAATGCCCACCGACTTCGGGATGAGGCGCAGGTCGCTCGCCGCGTGCACCAGCGTCGGATAGCCGCCCTTTGCCACACCCATGGCACCGGCGCTGTTGTTCTCGCAGAGGAACACGACCGGCAGGCGCCACAGCGCGGCGATGTTCAGCGCTTCGAAGCTCACGCCTTCTTCGAGCGCTCCGTCGCCAAACAGCGCCATGGTCACGCTGCGGTCCTGGCGCTGGCGGCAGGCGTAGCCGCCGCCAACCGCAAGGCTGATGCAGCCTCCGACCACGCCCGAAGTGGAGAGAAAGCCGAGCTCAGGCTCACACAGGTGGATGGTGCCGCCGCGCCCGCCATTGAGGCCGGTCGCGCGGCCGAGGATTTCCGCCAGACCCTTTCCGGGATCGGCGCCGCGCGCCAGGACATGACCGTGGTTGCGATGCGTGGTGGCCAGATGATCTCTGGGTCCCAGCGCCGCTATGGCCGGGACACCGGTGCCCTCCTGTCCGATGTAGAGATGGTAATGACCGCGAAAGTGACCCCCGCTCGCGAGCTTCACCACGGCCTCCTCGAAGCGCCGTATGAGCAGCATTGTTTCCAGAAACTGCCATTTCAGTTTTTCCGGGAGAGCTTCGGGCACGGGTTTCTCCGGTTGTTATTGGCCTCGGTATCGATTTTATAGGCATCCGCGTCGACGACCACCTTGTGGATTTCGCGCGCCGGCGCGAGCCACAATAGGCTTGTCCCGTACAATGATCCAGACCTTTGTTTCATCGCCTACGAAAGACTCGCGTCAGTTTTCCTATCCTTTCCCTGGAGGTGAAGACATGGAAATGCTGAGTATCTCCAAGCGCATGATGGAACAGGTGAAGAACCGTCCGGACATTCCGTCTCGGGAAAGGCCACCAATGCTGCGAACATCGCTTCGCCTGCTGATGGCGCTCGCGTGCTGCGGCCTGGCCGCCGCAGCGGCCCAGGAAACGAACTATCCGTCCAAGCCGATCCGCATCGTCGTTCCCTCTGCGCCGGGCGGCGTGACGGACATCCTCGCCCGGGCGCTTGCCCAGCGTCTTGCCGAAACCTGGCGCCAGCAGGTCATCGTCGAGAACCGGGCCGGGGCGTTCAACATCATCGGTGCAGAGCACGTCGCCAAGGCGGCGCGCGACGGCTATACGCTCCTGTTGAGCTCCGAAGGCACATTCGTCACCATTCCGTACGTCTACGCGAAAGTTCCCTACGACGCGGATCGGGACTTCGCGCCCGTCACCGGCCTGGTGCGCATCAACCACGCGCTGGTCGTGCGCACGTCGCTGCCGGTGAAGGACCTGCGGGAGCTGCTCGCGCTCGCGAAGGCGAAGCCGGGAGAGCTGAACTACGGCTCGTTCGGCGTGGCCTCGAGCGGCCATCTCAACATGGAAATGCTGCAGATGATGGCGGGGGTGAAGTTCGTTCATGTTCCCTACAAAGGCGCGACTCCGGCGCTCACCGACGTGGCGGCGGGTCATCTGGCGATGATGTTCGTGAGCGTTGGCAGCGCCCTGCGGCAGGTCAAAGCGGGCAAGATGAAGATGCTCGCGATCGGGAGCGCGAAGCGCATGCCACAGCTGCCCGACGTGCCGACGGTGGCCGAGAACGGGCTGCCCGGGTACGAGGCGACTTCGTGGTTCGGCCTGTTCGCGACGGGGGGCACGCCGCGAGAGATCGTTGCGAAGCTCAACACCGAGACGCAGCGTGTCTTCAACGAACCGGCATTCCGCGAAAAGCTGCTTGCCCCGCAACTGTTCGAGCCGATCACCAGTTCGCCGGAGCAATTTGCCGAGTTCATCCGGACCGAGGCGCTGAAGTGGAGCAAGGTCGTGCGCGACGCAAAAGTGAGAGTTGACTGAGGGCGCCTGATGCTGAAGACGCTCAGGGACCAGCAAGCCGGCTCCTAGGGAAAGTCTCCGCCCGCTGCATGTCTGGTCGGGTCGAGCACGACCTTGCCGAGGGTCGTGCGCGACTCCACCAGCTCGTGCGCCAGGGGCGCTTGGGAGAGCGGCAGGATGCAGGCAATGATCGCTTTGAAGCGCCCCTGCGCTGCAGCTTGCAGGCTGAGCGCGATATCGGCGGGCGTATGTCCAATGGCCCCGATTACGGTGATCTGTTTCAGATAGAGCCAGTTGACGTCGAGCGGGACGATGCCGCCGCCATGTCCGCCCGCCGTGACCAGCCGGCCGTTACGGGCGATCGCCGCGAACGCCTTCGGAAACAGCTCCGGATCGCCGATGTTCTCGAACACCACGTTGACGCCCTTGCCTTCGGTGATGCGCATCGCCTCGACGGCCAGATCCTGCGCCCGGTAGTTGACGCCCGCATCCGCTCCAAGCTCCAGGGCCGCCGCGACGCGATTGTCGGCGCCCGCCGCCGCGATCACCCGGGCGCCGAGAAACTTGGCCGCCTGCACGCCGGCGCTGCCCAAACCGCCCGCCGCCCCCATGACCAGGACCCATTCGCCCGGCGCAACCTGCGCCCGGTCACGCAGCAGGTGGAAGGCCGTGGGCGCATGACGCGCGACGACCATCGCGGTAGGAAAGTCGACTCCGTCCGGAACCAGGGTCGTTCCGTCGGCTCGGGCCTTGAAGTATTCCGCATAGCCGCCCCAGGCATGAACGCCCGCGAGCTGCGGTCCATCGGCCGCCGACTCGCTCTGCACCCGCGTCGAGGTCACGACGCGGTCTCCCACCTTTCGGCCCGTGACGCCCGGCCCGAGCGCGACTATGACGCCCGCGGGATCGATTCCGGGCACCAGCGGCAGGGTCACGCGGCGCTTGAATTTCCCGGCGCGCACCACCGTGTCGAGCGTCCGATTCACCGACACGGCATGCACATGGACGAGCACCTCGCCGGCACCCGCTCTGGGATCGTCGACGTCTTCGAGCCGCATTACGCCCGGCGGTCCGAATTCGCGGATCACGATCGCTTTCACGGCGATTTCGCACCGGCTCTGAGCGCCTCGGTCGCGTCGATGTCGAGCTTGAAGCTGACCGGGTCGATCACCACCTTGTAGACCTCGCGCGCCGCCTCGAGCGACACCAGCTCGTTCTCGACGTCCTCGCGCACCATCTCCGGGTCGCGCTCCGCGGGGTTGCCGACTCCCCCGCCGCCGCTGGAATGCTTCACCAGGATATCGCGTTCGTGCACTTCGACCAGCCGGTGCGGCTTGATGTGGAGGTCTTCGCCGTTGCGCCTCAGATAGGTGCGGGATACCGGCGACGGCAGGCCGCCGACGGCGCCGACGCCCTGTACGACATCGCCATCCGAGCTTCCAGTGGCCATCTGACCGGCCGAGCCCTCGTTGAGCGCTTCCCAGTCCATGCCCGGGCCGCCGCGCCAGCGGCCGGCGCCGGTCAGGTCGGTGGCGAATTCGTATTTGAGCAGCCGCCACGGCAGCCGGATCTCCTCTTCCTCGACGTTGCCGCGCGTCACCGCGCCCAGCGCCGTCATCGAGCTGCAACCCTGGTAGCCGTCGAAGCCCCACACCGCCCCGCCGCTGCCGTCGAAATCGAAGGTGGTGCGCACGTAGCGCTCGTTGCGGCGCGGGTCGACGGCGAAGACGTAATCGCCGCGGTGCTTGGCCCACGTCGCGACGGCGCGTTGCGGAACGGCCTTGGACATGGCTTCGACCACCGCCTCCATCACCTGGTTGCCGACAGCGACCGGCGAGGCGCCTACGGTGGCCGGGTATTCGCAATTGACCACCGAGCCGGCCGGCGCGACCACTTTCATCGGCGTCATCGTGCCGTGGTTGTGGTAATCCGCGAGCGCCGGGTCGAAGGACAGGAGGGCAGCGGCGACGGCATTGCCATAAGTAGGCGCATAGACGCTGTTGATAAAGCCTTTGCGCTGCGCGTCGCTCTCGGAGAAGTCGATGGTCATCTCATCGCCTTTCACCGTTATGCGGGTGCGAACCCATACCGGTTCGTCCAGGACGGTGCCGTCATCGTCGGTTGCGGCGGCGCCCGCGTAGACGCCGTCCGGAATCTTGCGGATTTCCTCGCGCACCGCCCGCTCGGTGCGCGCCAGCATCTCCGCGACGCAACTGAACACCGTTTCCTTGCCATAGGCGTCGAGCAGCGCCGTAACCCGCTTCTCGCACATGACCGTGGCGCCGATCATGGCCTGGAGATCGATGCGCACGCCGTCGCGAAAGCGCACGTTGTTCAGGATCAGGTTGATGACGTCGGTGCGCTCCTCGCCGCGGTCGTACACCTTGATCGGCGGAATGCAGATGCCCTCGGCGTGGATATCGAAGCCGTTGGGGAAATAACCGCCCGGGAAGGAGCCGCCCGTGTCCATCTGGTGGCCGCGGCAGAGCGTGAAAAACAGCAGCTCACCTTTGTAAAAGATCGGCCGGAAGAAGCCCCAGTCGGGCAGGTGGCAGTTGTGGCCGCCATGGTAGGGATCGTTCGTGAGGAACATGTCTCCGGGATGGATGTTACCGGCGAAGGCCTTGACGAGGTCCTGCACCGCAAACGTGGTACCGAGAAACTGGCAAGGCAGGCCGACCGGGACGGCGATGGCGGAGCCGTCCGCCCCCCAGATGCCGACCGAAAGGTCGTGCAACTGACCAATCAGATAATTCTGCGCGGTGCGATCGACGACGTGGCGCATTTCCTTGCAGATCGTCTGCATGGAATGCCACACCGTTGCGACCGTGGTGGCATCGACCTTGGGCTTGCCAGCCGCGGTTTTCTCCGGCGCCGCGTGGACCTCGGCCCGTGCTTCCTCCACGCGGGTGAGGATGTAATTCTTGTACTTGTCCACGGTGCACACGAACGTTTCCGGAATAACGACCGTGGTCGTGGCTTCCTCGATGATGGCCGGGCCGCGGATCACGTTGCCCGCGAGCATTCTGTCGCCGTGGTAGACCGGCGTCTCGACGTCGCGCCCGCCAAAACGACAGGTGCGCCGGCGTTTCAAGGCGCGCCGCGGATCCTTGCCGCCGTGGTCCACCTGCGGCAGGCCGAAGGGGGCCTTGGGCGTGCTGGCCTTCAAACGCAGGGTAAGAATCTCCATCGGCTTCCACGGCATCGAGAAGGTGTACAGCTCTTCGTGTCTGCGGCCGAAGGTGGCGATCGCCTCGTCCAGCTTCTCCTGCGTCACGCGGCCGTTGGCCATATCGGCTTCAACCTCGTGGAACTGCCCGACGTAGCGCATATCCACCGTGCGCTTGAAGGTGACGTTCTTGGCCGTCACACCGTGCGCCTTGAACGAGGCCAGCGCCTCGGCTTCCAGCTCCTCGTAGACCCGATTGAGCGCAGCGAGATCGATGCTGTTGGTGCGACTGACGAAAGAGCGCGCGTAGTCCTGGCCGATGTCCATGGCGTACATGCCGAAGGCGCTGTAGAGCGCCGCCACGGGCGGCACCACCACCTTGCGCACGCCCAGGCTCGCGGCGATGAAGCCGGCATGGATGGGGCCGCCGCCGCCGCCGGCGATCATCACGCAATCGCGCACGTCGTGGCCGCGTTTGGTCGAGACCTCGGTGATCTTGTCCGCCATGTTCGCGTTCACCGTGCGGAAGATCGCCTCGGCCACCTCCACCTCGCTCATGCCGAGACGTTCGCCCAGGGGCCGCATGGCGCGCCGCGACGCTTCGGCGTCGATTTTCATCTCACCGCCGAGAAAGTAGTCGGCCGGCACGTAGCCGAGCGTGAGGTTGGCGTCGGTGACGGTGGCTTCGCGGCCGCGCCCGTAGCAGGCCGGGCCGGGATCCGCGCCGGCGCTCTCCGGGCCGACCCGCAGCAGGCCGAGCGAGTCCACCCTGGCGATCGAACCGCCACCGGCGCCGATGCTGGAAATATCCACCATCTTGATCGCGACCCGCTGGTCGTTCTCCCAGTGCTCGGTGGTGGTCGGTATTTCTTCCCTGTCCACCAGGCAAACGTCAAAGCTCGTCCCCCCCATGTCGACCGAGAGCAGCTTTTCATCGCCGAGGCTCCGCCCCAAATGCACGGCCCCCGAAGGCGCCGCGGCCGGCCCGGAGTGCAGCAGGAACACCGGGCGGTGCATGCATTCGCGGATGTTCTGTACCAGGCCGTTGGCGAGCATCACCAGGAACGTGCCGCGAAAGCCCGATCCGTTCAGAGCGCGCTCGAGCGAGGTCAGGTAGCGGCCCACCGCCGGGCCGACATAGGCGCCGACGGCGGTGGTGCTGAAGCGCTCGAACTCGCGCCATACCGGGAGCGTCTCGTGCGAAGTCGTGACGAAGATCTCGGGCGCGACTTCGCGGCAGAGGGCGGCCGCGCGCAGCTCATTGGCGGGGTTGGCATAGGAGTGCAGGAAGCAGACGGCGATCGATTCCACGCCCTGGGCCTTCATCTTCCGCACCGCGTCGGCGGTCTCGCGCTCGTTCAGCGGCGTCGCCACCTCCCCCGTATAGAGCGTGCGCTCCTCGATGCCGATACGGCGCGAGCGCGGGATCAGCGGCCGGTTGGGCGAGATGAAAAGATTGTAGAGCGACACGTTGATCGGCTTGATGGCGCGCCGGATCTCCAGCGTGTCACGAAAGCCCCGGGTGGTCAGCAGGCCGGCCTTGGCGCCGCGGCCGGTCAGCAGCACGTTGGTGGCCAGTGTGGTGCCATGCACCAGCACCTCGATCTGGCCGAGGAACCGGTCCAGCTCCACGCCGTAATGATGCGCAGCCTTGCCCATCGCATCCATGAAGCCCCGGGTCGGGTCGCTCGGGGTCGTGGACGCTTTGAACTTCTGCAGCAGACCGGTCTCGTCCATGACCAGGCAGTCAGTGAAGGTACCGCCCACGTCGACGCAGACGCGTTTGCTCTTTCCCGACATAGTCATTGCTGCTCCTTTCGCGTCCCGCAGAAGATCAGTTCAGCTTGATGTTTAGTGTCCGGATCAGCGGGCCCGAGCAGCATCGAATTGACGCCCATCCGCCATTGATTCACCATCGTTCGTCCCCTTCTCCTCTTGCGAGACCGCGCACGCGTTCCCTGGACGACGCTATAGAGAGGAGGGGCTTTTCATCCTTGATGTGAATCAAGGTCCAGCCGGTTGGGGATCGGTATAAGCGAATGCTCTTGGAGTCCGAGTCGGCAAAAAAGCGCTGCCATGAACCGGGCGGCCGTTGCGGAACACCAGCCAAGGGGATGATTTCAGTGGCGAACGAACAATCTGCCGTCGATCTCGAGTCTTTCAAGTCCTGCGTCGGGCGCACCATAGAAACCCGGGACGTCGTCACCGTATCGCCGCTCGCGCGCATGTCGGCCTGGCTCGACCGCGACGATCCCGAGCCCAAGCCAGGCGATCCGATACCGCCCGGCGCGCACCTGCTCTATTTCCTGTCGACAACCCGGCAATCGGCGCTCGGCGCCGCGGGTGGGAATCCCCGCGACGATCTCGAGCCGCCCATCCCGCTGCAACGCAAGGTGTGGGCGGGCTGCCGCATGTGGTTCCACCAACCGATACGGGTGGGCGAAGCGATCCGCCGCGTGGGAACTGTCAAGACGCTCACCCCCAAGCAGGGCCGCAGCGGTCCGCTGGTATTCACCACCTTTCGCGACGAAATCTTCGGCCCGAACGGCCTCGCCATGGCCGAAGAGATGGACATCATCTTTCGCGAGGATCCGAAGGGCGAGGAGGCCCCGCCCCCGGCGCAGCCGCGGCCCGGGAAGGCTGCGTGGCAGCGCATCGTGCAGGCCGACCCGCCGCTGCTGTTCCGCTTTTCGGCGCTCACGTACAACAGCCATCGCATACATTACGACTACGTCTACACCACCCAGGTGGAGAAATACCCGGGGTTGCTGATCACCGGGCCGCTGCAGGCGCTGCTGCTGATCGACCTGGCGCGCCGCAACACCGCTTCGCGGCCCATTGCCGAATTTTCCTGCCGCGCACTGCGTCCCATATTCGAAGGCGGGCCGGTGTACGTTGAAGGCGCTCCGACCCCGGACGGCAGCGGCGCCGAGCTATGGACGCTCGACCGGTCGGAAACCCTCGGCATGACGGCTTCCATCAAATTCGCGCAAGGCATGCACACATGACCTACCAATACATTCTTTACGACGTCGAGGACCGGCTGGCGACCATCACGCTCAACCGGCCCGAGCAACGCAACGCCTTGAACTGGCCGCTGCTCCACGAGCTGAGCGATGCGCTCAAGAAAGCCGAGAAGGACAAGGACGTCCGGGTCATCATCCTCAAGGGCGCCGGGCCGTGCTTTTCCGCCGGCCACGACCTGAGCGAAACCATGGGCGCCGGGCCCAGGCAGCTCGACGAAAGATCCTGGAACAGGATCGTAGCCGAACAGGGCGAAGGCGTCGGCGTGAGCGTCTGGGACAGCCGCGCCCGCGTGCAGGACCATCTCGATTTCGACCTGCGGATCTGGAATTGCTGGAAGCCGGTGATCGCCCAGGTGCACAGCTATTGTCTGGGCGGCAGCACCGGCATCGCGCTCAGCTGCGACCTGCTGATCGCTTCCAAGGACGCGCGGCTCGGCTATCCGCCGGTCCGCGCCATGGCGCCGGGCGAGGAGATCAGCCTGTTTTCCTGGCACGTGGGGCTCAAGCGAGCCAAGTGGCTTTCGCTCACGGGCGACAGCCTGACGGCGAAGGAAATGCTCGACTACGGGGTGGCCAACTGGGTCTTCCCCCGGGACAAGCTCGACGCCGAGACGCGCAAGATCGCGCGGCGCATCGCCAACATCGATTCGGAGCTGCTGAATCTTTCCAAGACGCTGGTGAACCGCATTTTCGAGCAGCAGGGTTACTCGCATTCCCTGAAGTCGAGCGGCGAGATCGTGAGCTTCGGCCCGCAGCTGAAGTGCCTTCGCAACTTCGAAAAGGCGGTGGCCCAAAAAGGCATCCGCGCGGCGGCCGAAGAGCGCGACCGGCCCTTCGGCGGCATCGTCGGGCGCTATCCGCCGCCTGCGGAAGATTAGTGTTCCACCGGATGGGCGCGGCACTCCCGCCGATCAGAGGCATCGCGGACATCGAGGCGCTCGAGCGCGTTCCGCTGGAAGAGCGCAACGACGTGTGGACGGTGTACGACCTGCTCGCGCGCGGCGCGGCCATCGATCCGGACAAGGCCGCCTTCGAGTATCTCGCGAACGGCAGCCTCGACGACACCCCCGAGACCATCACGTACAGGCAGCTGCTCGAGCGCACGCGCAAAGCGGCGAACCTGTTCCATTCGCTGGGCATCGGCCCCCGGGACGCGGTGGCTATCCTGCTGCCCATCGTCCCGCAGAACTATTACGCGCTGCTCGGCGCAGCGACGGCCGGCATCGCTTTCCCCATCAACTGGATGCTCCGGCCCGAGCAGATCGCCACGCTGCTGCAGGCGGCGAGGATCAAGGTCGTGGTCGCTTTGGGGCCGACCCCGGAATTCGATATCTGGGAGAAGGTGACAGCGCTTGCAGAACGCGTTGGCGCATTGAAGGTTCTGCAGGTCAAGGGACCGGGCGGCAGCACCGAAGAAGCCTCGGACTTTGATGCGCTCAGCGCGCAGCATTCCGGCACGCGCCTGGAATTCGATCGGGTGATCGATCCCCACGACGTGGCGCTCTACGTGCACACCGGCGGCACCACCGGCATGCCGAAGATCGCGCCGCTCATCCATCGCGCCATCGCCTACAAGGCCTGGGCGTATCGGGTGCTGCTCGCTCAAGAGCCGCGCCATTGCGGCTTCGCCGCTCACCCGCTGTTCCATATCGGCGGCCTGGTGCATCACACCATGGGGTCGCTCGCGCGCGGCATGACCAGCGTCATCCTCGGACCGATGGGGTTTCGCAGCCGCAACGTCATCCGGGATTACTGGAAGCTGGTGGAGCGCTACCGCATCACGGACCTGGGCGGAGTGCCGACCACGCTCGGCGCGCTGGCGAACGTGCCGCCCGGCGATGCGGACATCTCATCGCTGCGGCCCTACACCATGACCGGTTCGGCCGGGCTGCCCGTGCGGGTTTCGCAGTATTTCGCGGACAAGATCGGCGTCCGCATCCTGAGCAATTACGGGATGACCGAGAACACCGCCACCATTTGCCTGCCGCCCCGGGACGGCGATCCCAAGTTCGGCTCGAGCGGCATCCATCTGCCCTATACCAAGGTGCGCACCGTCGTCCTGGACGAGGCCGGAAATGTCCAGCGCGACTGCCGCGTCGAGGAAATCGGCCAGATCATCATCAGCGGTCCCGGGGTGATCTCCGGTTATCTCGACGAATCGCTCAACAGGAACCTGTTCGTCGAAAAGGGCTGGCTGCGAACCGGCGACCTCGGCCGCCTGGATGCGAACAGCTATCTCTGGGTGACCGGTCGCGCCAAGGACCTCATCATCCGCAGCGGCCACAACATCGATCCTCTGGTGATCGAGCAGGCATTGATGTCGCACGAGGCGGTGGCCCTGGCGGCCGCGGTGGGCAAGCCCGATGCTTATGCCGGCGAGCTGCCCATCGCGTTCGTGCAGCTCAAGCCGGGCGCGAGCAGCAGCGAAGAGGCGTTGCAGGAATACGCGCGAGCGAAGGTTCCGGAACGGGCGGCCGCGCCCTCGGAAGTGGTGGTGCTCGAATCCATGCCGCTTACCGCGGTCGGAAAAATCTTCAAACCCGAGCTGCGCGACCGCGCCGCGAGGCGCGTCTTTTCCGACGTCGTCCTCGCAACCGCTACGGAGGACATGGACCCCGCAATAAGTATCGAGCCCGACCCTGTCCACGGGAAGCTGCTCACCGTGACGCTCTCGCATGGGAACGCCGAACGGGATGGCGCGGTGGAACGGGCGATCCGTGCGGCGCTCGAGCGCTTCACCATTGTTTACAAGCTTTGCTGGCGCAGCGCTCACAAGACTTGATCCAGATCAAGTCGATCCCTCGCCAAAGTGCCCTATGTTGGCGCCTCCATCTGCGGTTCCCGGGTTCACAGGAGAGAAAAGATGCCTGGCGGAAATTTCGTGATCGACATGCAGCACCACTACATCCCTGCCGAAGCGCTGGCCCATGTCGGCAAGACGCGCGAGTTCGACTTCGCCAAGAGCATCAACCGTTTCCGCAACGCCACCCGCCGCATCACGAAGATCGAAACGGACCTCGAGTACCTGGACGCCGCCGGGATGGACATGGCGGTATTGAGCACGGGCGCCTTCACGCCGAACGGCTTGCAGTTCTGCAGCGTGTGCAACGACGGCTACGCAAAGGTGGTGCGGGAGCACCCCAAGCGCTACATCGGCATGATCCACGTGTATCCGCACGACGATCCCAGGCGCAACCGCGACGAGATCAAGCGCTGCGTGGAGGAGCTGGGCCTGTTCGGCCTCGCGCTCGTCTCTTCGTACGGCGAGACGAGGCTCGATTCCGAAGTGATGGACCCGATCTACGAGGCTGCGCTCGTCTACGACATGCCGGTGTTCGTCCATCCCGCGCTGCGCACCGACCTGTGGGGCGGCGAACACTACGACATGTTCGCGACCGTTTCGCGCGAGTACGACATCGTCAAGTCGTTCGTCGAGCTCTTCTACGGCGTGCTGCCCCGCTTCCCCCGGCTCAAAGTCATCATGGCCCACTACGGCGGCGGGCTTCCCGCGCTCAAAGGGCGGCTGCTCGCCTGGCACCAGCCCGAGCACATTGCCATTCCCGAAATGAGCCGGCACCGCGGGCTCGCGGTCGAAGAAGCGACCGAGCTGGGGCTTTGTCAGGACTTCGAGGCGCGCCTCGCGAACTGCCTGTTCGACTCCGCGGGCTACGGCGGCTGGATGCCCGTCATCAAATCGGCGTTCGAAGCGCTCGGTCCCGATCACGTGTGCTTCGCCACCGATTATCCCTACGAGCTGGAAAAGGTGCCCCACGCGAGGAAGATGATTTCGCAAATCGAGCGCCTGCCGCTCACCCCGGAGGACAAGGCGAAATTTTTTGGCGGCAACGTCAGCAAGGCGTTCCGGCTCTAAAGCCGGGCAAGGACCCCCGCACAGGAGCAACGCAATGATCGGCGGGCAGCTCGTCATCGACATGCAGCACCACTACGTCTCGGCCGACGCTCTGAAGCACGTCGGCAAGACTCCCGAATACGATTTCTCCACCAGCCTCAAGCGTTTCGCGAAGACCTACGGCCTCATGACCGACATCGAGGCCGATCTCGCCTACATGGACGGCGCCGGCATCGACATGGCGATCCTGAGCGCCGGCTATTTCGTTTCGAACGGGCTGGAGTTCTGCCGTGCCTGCAATACCGGCTATGCCGAGGTGATCCGCAAGCACCCGGCGCGCTTCCGCGGGATGATCCAGGTCAATCCATTCGACGACCCCCGCAAGAACCGCGACGAGGTCAAGCGCTCGGTCGAGGAGCTCGGGCTGTTCGGCCTGGCGATGGTGTCCTCGTACGGCGAAACGACGCTGGATGCCAAAGTGCTGGACCCGCTTTACGAGCGCGCGGTGGCCTATGACATGCCGGTCTACATCCATCCCACCATTCGCACGGGCCTGTGGGGAGGCACCCGGTACGACATGCACACGACCATTTCGCGCGAATACGATATTCTCAAATCGTTCGTCGAGGTCCTGCACGGCGTGCTGCCGAGGTACCCGGAGCTCAAAGTCATCGTCGCCCATCTCGGCGGCGGCTTCTCCGCGCTGAAGGCGAGGCTGCTCGCCTGGTACCAGCCCGAGCACATCCCGGTTCCCGAGGAAAGCCGGCGGCACGGCCTTTCCATCCACGAGTCCAAAGAGTACGGCCTGTACCAGGACTTCGAGGCGCGCTTGAGGAACGTGCTGTTCGACTCGGCGGGCATGGGGGGGTGGCTGCCCGTGATCCGCTCGTCCTTCGAGACACTGGGGTCCGGGCACATCTGCTTCGGCACCGACTATCCCTACGAGCTCGGCAAGGCCACCTATGCGAGGAAGGTCCTCGAAGACATCGCCGGTCTGGACATAGGCGAGGCCGAGAAGAAGCGTTTCTTCTCGGAAAACCTCAAAAAGGCTTTTCGCATCTGAGCAGCACCCGCTATCCAACCCCGCGACCAAGGAACACAGAAATGAAGATCGATTTCTACACGCACTTCCTGCCGCCCAAGTACCGGGCCCACGTGGAGAAACTGCCCCAGACGGGCTCGGCGCCGCTGGAGTACCTGCGCTACATGCCGACGCTCTGGAACCTGGACGAGCGCTTCAGGATCATGGACAAGTTCCCTGACGTGGCTCACGTGCTGACGCTCGCCGCGCATACGCCCTCGGACATCGTCGGGCCCAAGGAAGCGCTGGAGCTCTCGATGCGGGCCAACGACGAGCTCGCCGAACTGGTGTACCAGCACCCAGACCGGTTCGCCGGGGCCGCGGCCGTGCTGCCGCTGAACAACATGGACGCCGCGCTGAAAGAATTGGAGCGGGCCGTCAACGAGCTTCACCTGCGCGGCGTGCTGGTAAGGGTGCCGATCAACGACCGGGGACCCGACGCCGAGGAGTTCTGGCCGCTGTGGGAGGCGATGGCAGCCTACAACCTGCCCGTATGGCTGCATCCGCAAAGGCGCCGCGACATTCCGGACTACGCCAGCGAAAAGGGCGACTCGAAGTACATGATCTGGCACCTGTGGGGCATCGTCTACGAGACCACGGTCGCCATGACGCGCCTGGCGTTCAGCGGCGTGTTCGACAAGTATCCCGACTTGAAGTTCGTCACCCACCATTGCGGGGCGATGGTGCCCTTTTTCTCCGACCGCATCGATCACCATTACGATCAGGCCGAGATGCGCCAGGGGCCGGCATGGAACTTCAAGAAAGGGCTACGCGAGAAGCCGGTGGACTATTTCCGCAAGTTCTACAACGACACCGTGGTGAACGGCAACACCTCGGCCCTCATGTGCGGCTACGAGTTCTTCGGCGCAGATCACCTCCTGTTCGCCACCGATTTTCCGTTCGATGCCCAGCTGGGGGTGATAGAGACGCGCAGCGCCATCGAGGCCATAGAGCGCATGGCCATCTCCGAGGCGGACAAGCGCAAGATATTCTACGAGAACGCCCGCCGGATCGCCAAGCTGCCGGTGTAGGAAAACCGGGGACGTACCACGTTTTCGGCGAAAACGTGGTACGTCCCCGGTTGTTTGTCCGGTTGTTTGTCAGGCAGCCGTCACTTGCTTTCGACGCTGAACCCCGAGGCTTTGATCACCGGCCCCCAGCGCTGGTAATCGGCCTTGACCACGGCGGCAAACTGCGCCGGGGTCATTTCCCTCACCTCGAAGCCCAGGCCTTGCAGCCTGTCCTTGACCGGTTTCGTTCGCATCGCCTTTACGAAAATTGCATTGAACTGCGAGACCCGTTCGGGCGGTGTACGCGCCGGCGCGAAGATGCCGAACCAGTTGCTCACCGTGAGAGACGGATGGCCCAGCTCGGCGAAGGTGGGAACTCCGGGAGCAGCGGAGGAACGTTCGCTGCCGGTGATCGCGGCGATACGGATTTTTCCGGCTTGCGCCTGCGCGATCACCGTTCCGAGCGGCTGCACGGTCGAGGCGATCTGGCCCGCCACCAGAGCGGTGACCGCCGGCCCCGAGCCGTTGTACGGGATCTGCTGCAGCGCCACCCCGAGCGCCTGGCCGATGAGCAGGCCCAGGAAGTGGGTGGCGCCCCCCTGCCCGGCCGAACCGAAATTGGCAGCGGCCCGATTCGCCTTGGCCCATCTCGAGAATTCCAGCAGGTCTTTGGCGGGCAGGGCAGCGCCGATCGCAAACGCATAATCCTGCGCCCCGACGTGGGCCACGGCGGTGAAATCGTTGATTGGATCGTAGGGTGGAATTTTCATGGTCAGCGGACGAACGATGAGGCTCGCGTCCGGAGTGAGCCCGAGCGTGTTCCCGTCCGGGGCAGCGGCCCTCAGCGCTTCCAGGCCGATCTGCCCGCCCGCTCCGGTGCGGGCTTCCACCACCACCGGCCGTGCAATGGCCTCGCTCAGTTTTTCGGCAAATATCCGGGCGAGGATATCCACGTTGCCGCCGGGCGGAAAGCCGGAAATCATGCGCACGGGGACTCGTGACTGCTGCGCCGACGCACCGGAACACGCCAGCGCCAGCACGCCGGCCAGGAAACACAGTCTGGAGAAGTTCATCCGTCCTCCCTCTGCCATCGGCAATTCGCCGGTACGGATAATGCACGATTTAACGGAAAAGCGGGCAGCAGCGTTCTATACGTCAAGCCGCGCACGCCTGCCGATCGGACTTCTACTATCTCTGCGCCTCGTAACGGCAGCGCGCATCGTCGACCCCGATCGGCGGGTCGCGTCAAGTAACCGGCTGGATCAATGCGATATAGTGTGGTGCCTGAACAGCCGCCACCATGCCCGCCAACCTTTCGCCGGAATACCGGGCCGCGGAAACCGCCTTTCGCCAGGCGCGCGAGCCCAAAGAGCGGCTGGAGCGGCTGCGTGAAATGCTGCGCGCCATTCCGAAGCACAAAGGCACCGACCACCTCCAGGCGGACATCAAGCGGCGCATCAAGGAACTGTCCGAAGAGATCGAGCACGCGAAGAAGGGCGGCGCACGCTCGGGAGCATCCCACTCCGTACGGCCCGAGGGCGCGGCCCAGATCGCGCTGATCGGCCCGCCGAATTCGGGCAAGTCTTCGCTGCACGCGCGTCTCACGGGCTCGGGCGCACACGCCGCGGACTACCCGTTCACCACGCAGCAGGCCCAGGCGGGAATGCTGCCGCACGAGGATATCCATATTCAGCTGGTCGACCTGCCCGCCGTGTCGGCTGAGCACCCGATCCCGTGGCTCGCGGGCGCGCTGCAGACCGGGGATGGCTGCCTGCTCGTCACCGACCTCGCCGATCCGGCGAGCCTCGAGGCGATCGAGGCGGTGCACGCCGAGCTGAGCGCAAAAAAGGTGAAGCTCGCCGCGAGCTGGTCACCCGGCGAGGCGGAGCGGGCGCCTGAGCAAGACGAGGACCCTTTCGCGCTGCGGCTGCCGGCGCTGCTGCTCGCCAACAAGGCCGACCGGGTCGCGGACCCGGAGGAAGAATTGCGGGCGTTCCTCGAGCTCGAGGCACTGCCCTATCCTGCTTTCCCGGTCTCGGCCACGACCGGCTACCGGCTCGGCGACATCGCGCCCTGGCTCTTTTCCCATCTCGGCATCGTGCGCGTCTACACCAAGAACCCGGGCAAGGCCGCCGACCGAAGCCGGCCCTTCACGCTGCGCGCCGGCCAGACGGTCGAGGACGTCGCGCGGCTGGTCCACCAGGATCTGGCGCACTCATTGAGGTACGCGCGGGTCTGGGGCAAAAGCGGCTTCGACGGCCAGCATGTGGGACGCGAGCACCTGGTGGCCGACGGCGACGTGGTCGAATTGCACATCTGAGTACCGGCGCCCGCCGGCCGCCGATTTGACTGTTACGATTCGCGGCAGGCACATCGGAGGCTCCATGACCCAACCCCTCCCCGAATTTCTGCGCGCCCAGGCGACGCTCGAGGACAAATACCGGCTGCGCGAGGGATGGGTGTATCTGACAGGCCTGCAGGCGCTGGTGCGGCTGCCGCTGGAGCAGCGACTGAGGGATCTGGCGGCGGGCAGGAACACCGCCGGATACATCTCCGGCTACCGGGGCTCCCCGCTCGGCCGCTACGACATGGAGCTGTGGCAGGCGGCCGAGATCCTGAAAGAGCACCACATCGTGTTCCGGCCCGGGATCAACGAAGACCTCGCGGCAACGGCCGTGTGGGGCTCGCAGCACGTGGGCCTGTTCCCCGGCGCGCGCTACGACGGCGTGTTCGCTATCTGGTACGGCAAAGGTCCCGGCGTGGACCGTTCGGGCGACGCGCTGAAGCACGGCAACTACAACGGGGCGTCGCGCTGGGGCGGGGTGCTCGCCGTCGCCGGCGACGATCACGGCGCCAAGTCCTCCACCGTCCCCAATTTCTCCGACCCGAGCTTCATCGCCTGCGGCATGCCGATCCTGTATCCGTCGAACACGCAGGAAGTTCTGGAGCTCGGGCTCCACGGCATCGCGATGAGCCGGTATTCAGGGTGCTGGACAGGCTTCAAGGCTGTGACGGACGTCATCGAAAGCGGCGGCACGGTGCGCGTGGGGCCCGAGGCGGTGAACATCGTCCTGCCCGAGTATCCCCAGGCTTTGCCTCGCGGCGGCTTGTACGCGCGCGCAAATGATCTCGGTCTGCCCAAGGAAGAACGGCTCTACCATCACAAGCTGCCGGCCGCGCTCGCTTACAGCCGTGCCAATGCGCTGAATCGCGTCGTATGGGATGCGCCCGAAGCGAGGCTCGGCATCCTCTCGGCCGGCAAGTCGTTCCAGGATACGTTGCAGGCGCTGCAGAGCCTGGGTATCGGGCCCGCCCGCGCGCGCGAGCTCGGCGTGCGGCTCGGCCAGGTCGGGCTCATCTGGCCGCTCGATCCGGTGTTTGTCGAGAGCTTCGCGCGGCGTTTAAACGCCCTCCTCGTCGTCGAAGAAAAACGGCCGCTCCTGGAAAATCAGATCAAGACCATCCTCTATGACGCGACGCTCGAAGCGCGGCCCAGGGTGATCGGCAAGGCCTGCGGCGCCAATGAATGGTCGGCGCCTTTGAGCGAATGGGCGCTCCCCATGGTGGGCGAGCTCGATCCGGCCGACATCGCGCGCGCCATTGCCAAGGCCTTGCAGAGCGTACATCCCGGGTTCGAACCGGCCGCGACGCTCGCGGCAGGCGCGTCATCGCAAGCCCCCGCGCGGCTGCCGAGCTTCTGCTCGGGCTGCCCGCACAGCCGGTCCACGCGGCTCCCCGAGGGAAGCCGTGCCCTGGCCGGGATCGGCTGCCACGG